>Ga0209166_10000633_pt1 | contig 35690 bp, 35 predicted proteins | sample Coa_R1_3_FD_187151 | JGI IMG/M metagenome (GOLD analysis project Ga0209166, IMG submission 187151) | Surface soil microbial communities from Centralia Pennsylvania, which are recovering from an underground coalmine fire - Coalmine... | ecosystem: Environmental > Terrestrial > Soil >...
CGCGCCCTGGGCAGATCAAACTCAAGCTCATCCACGATCATCGCGCGCCTCAACGAATCAAAGTCGCGACGGAATCACACCCACCTCGTCAATGGCAAATCCGCGTTAACCTGAGTTTTGTGCCGTGAAAAACCCCAGGGCCTCCATTGACCCCAAGCCGGTCCTCCCGTATATCCGCGCCTCCAATTTTCACCGCCGGGTCCGCCCGGCGCGTCCGTTTAAAGAGCTCTTGAACAATGGCCAATTCGCCCGGCTCCAAGAAGGCGGTCCGCAAGATCGCCCGTCGTACTGAAGTGAACACCGCCCGCCGCTCACGCGTCCGCACGTTCCTTCGCAAGTTTGACGAAGCTCTGAGCGCGGGCGACGCGGCGGTCGCCAAGGACGCTTTCGTCAAGGCGCAGTCGGAGCTGATGCGCGCGGTGAGCAAGGGCGTCGTTCACAAGAACACAGGCTCGCGCAAGGTTTCGCGCCTCGCCGCGCAACTGCGGAAAATGTCGGCGGCCTGATCGGCGCCGGCGGCAGGTCAAACCCTGCCTCTCCCATGGGAATTGAAAATTCGAACGGCGCCCCTCCGGGCGCCGTTTTCGTATGGAAAATGGCCTCTCGCGACAACAAAAGGTGCGGCGAATCTGCTCAGCTTACGGAATGCTAGTCGACGTTTTCCCTGGCCCCAAAAGGGGTAAGCGCGAGTCAACGAAAATATCGTCTTGAGCGCCTAAGAATCACCGTTGACCCTCCCCCTCCCCCCATTAGTGTCTGGCTTCTTACAGGCGTCTTAAATCTGATCCCGGATCAAAGCGGGGCGCCGGCGGAGCGCAAGTTTTCGCCGGATAAGAACCTGTGTTCGTTGAAGAAAGGCGCGGACTGTGCGTGGGGCGATGCTCGCGACTTGGTCAGGATGGGGTTGGCAAGAATGATAAGTGGGGGGGTTGCGGGAGCTATGGCGAGCGCGCCGGCAGGAATCGTGTGGACCAAGACCTGCGCGGTCCTAAAACGCGAACTGGGCGAGGCGACATTTGGCTCATGGCTGGGCCAAGCTGCGCTTCGTGAGACCGGCGACGAAGTATGCCTGGTCGCCGCCACCGGCGTTGCGCGCGATTGGATCGCCAGACACGCCTGGCGACGGATCGGCGAACTGTGGGCGCTGAATGATCCCATGGGCCGCAGGCTTGATCTGAAGTCACGCCTGGAATTCGATTCCGACAACGGCCAGCCGGCGCTCGCCGAGGTCGCTTCGACAGCCGTTGAGACGTCCACTGTCTTCGAGGTGGAAGTCGAGACGGCCCCGGCCACGGCGCGCCACGGGCGACTCCTGGGTTTGCAGGACCGCTTTTCTTTCGAAACCTTTGTTTCGGGGCCATCGAACGAATTCGCCTTCGCGGTGGCGCGGCGCGTGGCGACCTGGTCGGATGGACATTTCAATCCCGTCGTTTTTCACGGACCCTATGGGTTTGGTAAGACCCACCTTCTGAACGCCCTGGCTTGGGAGGCCATGCGCCACGAACCCACCAAGCGGGTGGTTTATCTGACGGCGGAAAAATTCACCTCAACCTTCGTCAAGGCGCTGCAAGACCGGCAGACCGCCGCCTTCAAGGATGAATTGCGCAACGCCGATCTGTTGTTGATCGACGACGTTCACTTCGTCGCGGGCAAGCCCACCACCCAGGAAGAACTCTTCCACACCTTGATCGCGCTGGTGGAGGACGGGCGTCGCGTGGTGATGACAGCAGACCGATCACCGACGGAAATCTCGGAAATGGAGCCTCGCCTGCGTTCCCACCTGCAGGCAGGCCTGGTTTGCGGCATCGAGCCGGCAGACCGGGCGCTTCGTCTGGGTATCCTCGAGCGCAAGCTGCAAACCCTGGCGCAGCAGGGCCGCTTCCTGCCTTCGGCAAAGCCTGAGGTCATGCAGTTCCTGGCGGATCGCTTCACTGACAGCGTGCGCGAGCTTGAAGGCGCTCTCAACACCTTGGTTGCGCGTGTCGGCGGCGACGTGGCGCGGCTGACTTTGGACGAGGCCCAGACGATCCTTCGTCCGCATCTGTCCTGCACAGAGCGCAAGGTGACGGTGGATCAGATCCAAAAGGCGGTTGCTGAGCACTATAGCCTCACCCAGGCCGATCTGATTTCTGAACGGCGCGCACGTGCCGTGGCCAGGCCAAGGCAGGTGGCGATGTGGCTCGCCAAACAGATCACGACCCGCTCACTTCCCGACATCGGGCGTCGATTTGGCGGCCGCGACCACACCACGGTCTTGCACGCCGTGCGGCGCATCGAGAGCCTGAAAGGCGAGGATCCCGCAATCGCACGCGATGTCGACGTCCTCTTGAGGAAGCTGCGGGGCTAAGGCCGCGGCGCGGCTATCACCAAGGGCCGCGCCTGAGTTTGGCCCATAGCCGCGGTCCTGCTTCGTCTGCGCGCAGTGCAGGCCTGCGACTGTTGGGATCGGCTGAATCGATCCGGTAAGTGCAAAACCGAGTTCGGTTGTTTCAAATCGCGCGCGACGAGGTCTGGTGCGTCAGTCCGAGGCCTTCGAGTTCAGTCGAACTATGCTGGCCAAGCCTTCCCAACCCTCAGGCTGCGCCCAACCTGGCTGCGGCTCATATGGCAAGGGCGGCCGCATTGCTGCGGCCGCCCCACCTGACCCGATAAACGGTCGTGACGCTTAGGCGCTGACTTCCTCAGCCTGTTTGGCTGAAAGGTCCTCGCCGGTCTCCTGGTCGACGATCTTCATCGAAAGCCTAGTCTTGCCGCGATCGTCGAAGCCCAAGAGCTTGACCTTCACCGACTGGCCCTCCGTGAGAATGTCGGAGACCTTGTTTACCCGTTCATTGGAGATCTGGCTCACATGAACCAGGCCGTCCTTGGCGCCGAAGAAATTTACGAAGGCGCCGAAGTCGACAATCTTGACGACCTTGCCCGTATAGATCTGACCAACTTCCGGTTCGGACGCGATCGACTTGATCCAATCCTTCGCCGCATCAATCTTGGCTTGATCCGCCGCGGCGATCTTGATGGTGCCGTCTTCGCCGATGTCGATCTTGGCGCCAGTTTCAGCCGTGATTTCACGGATCACCTTGCCGCCTGAACCGATGACTTCACGGATCTTGTCCACCGGGATCTTGATCGTCTCGATCTTCGGAGCGTATTCGCCAAGCTCGTGGCGCGGGGCTTCCATGGCCTTATTCATCTCGCCAAGGATGTGCTCGCGGCCGCCCTTCGCCTGGGCGAGCGCCTGCTTCATGATCGCCTCGGTAATACCTGGGATCTTGATGTCCATCTGCAGAGACGTAATGCCGTCGGCGGTGCCGGCCACTTTGAAGTCCATGTCGCCGAGGTGATCCTCGTCGCCAAGGATATCGGAAAGCACCGCAAAGCCGTCCTTTTCCAGGATCAGGCCCATGGCGATGCCGGACACCGGCTTCTTAAGGGGCACGCCGGCGTCCATCAGCGCCAGCGACGAGCCGCAGACAGAGGCCATCGATGACGAACCATTGGACTCAAAGATCTCGGAAACCAGACGGATCGTGTAGGGGAACTCTTCCTGGCTGGGCAGCATCGGACGGATCGCCCGCCACGCCAGCTTGCCGTGTCCGACTTCTCGGCGGCCCGGCGCGCCCATGCGGCCCGTTTCCCCCACGGAGAAGGGGGGGAAATTGTAGTGCAGCATGAATTTCTCATAGTACTTGCCCTCTAGGGCGTCGATGAGCTGTTCGTCATCGCCGGTTCCAAGCGTGGCCACGACCAATGCCTGGGTCTCGCCGCGCGTGAAGAGCGCTGAACCGTGAGCCCGTGACAGAACGCCGACCTCTGAGACGATCTGGCGGACCTGATCGACCTTGCGGCCGTCAATTCGCACACCGGTGTCGAGGATATTGCGACGAACGACGTCGGCCTCAAGTTCCTTGAAGACCGCGCCCAGCTTGTCCGGGCCGATCCCATCGGGGTTGGCGTCAGACTTGCCGAACTTGTCGCTCGCCTTGGCCTTGGCCGCGGCCACGGCGTCCTGACGCTCAAGCTTGGCCGGGATCTTGAAGGCGGCGGCCAAATCCTTGCCGACGACCTTTTTCATCTGGTCTTTGACCGCGTCGGTGTCTTCCGGTTGGAAGTCGAAGGGCTCCTTGGCGGCGTGTTCGGCCAGCTCAATGATCGCGTCGATGACGGGCTGCATGCCGGCGTGGGCGAACATCACCCCTTTGAGCACCTCGTCCTCGGTCATTTCCTGAATTTCGGACTCGACCATCATGACCGCATCGCTGGTGCCAGCGACGACCAGGTCCATCCGGCTTTCCTTCATCTCGTCCAGCGTCGGATTGAGGACGAACTCGCCATTGACATGGCCGACGCGAGCACCGGCGATCGGGCCCATGAAGGGGGCGCCGGAAAGCACCAAGGCGGCGGAGGCTGCAACCAGGGCCACGATGTCGGGATCATTTTCCAGATCGTGCGCCAAGACGGTCGTGACGACTTGAACTTCGTTCTTGAAGCCCTTGACGAACAGCGGACGGATCGGTCGGTCGATCAAACGGCTGGTCAGGGTTTCCTTTTGGCTCGGCGCGGCTTCACGGCGGGGGAACGAGCCGGGGATCTTGCCGGCTGCGTAAAACTTCTCCTGATAATTCACAGTGAGCGGGAAAAAATCCTGCCCGGGCTTGGCGCTCTTGGCGAAGACGGCCGTCGCCAGCACCATCGTCTCACCGTAGGTGGCCAGCACCGAGCCGTCTGCCTGACGGGCCATGCGGCCGGTTTCGAGGGTGAGCGTCTTGCCGCCCCACTCGATGGTCTTGCGTTTAATGTCGAACATTTTTGCTTCTTTCTATCCCAGCGGGCGTATTCCCGGCGGGGGCGGACAGGGATCGGGCTTCCGAAATCCTCTCCAAATGAACAGGCGATGAGGACTTCGTTGGAGCCCTCGGCGTGTGCGGCGATCTCAAACTGTACGAGAGCTCGCCAGTGCCGCATTGGAACCCCCCGGCCTGTTACGGGGGAGCAGCGATAGATTCTGTTGCGGCCCGTTGGGGGGAAGCCGTCCGGCTCGCCCCACCAAGGGCTGGGTGCGAAACCTAGCGGCGCAGGCCCAAGGTCTCGATCAGCTTTTGATACCGATCCGCATCGGACTTTTTCAGGTGGTCGAGCAGCGAGCGGCGCGCCGAGACGAGCTTCAGCAGTCCCCGACGCGAGTGATTGTCCTTCTTGTGGGTCTTGAAATGCTCAGTAAGGTTCGCAATCCGTTCGGACATGATCGCCACCTGGACCTCAGCGCTGCCGGTATCTGCATCGCCGCGTGCGTGGGTCTTGATCACTTCTGCCTTGCGTTCGGCCGTAATCGACATCGGTCAATCTCCGCTCTTTTCCAAATGAAAGACCCGCGAAGGTTCGAGCCGGCCCGCGCGCATCTCGCAGATCGCCACGACCATCCCGCCCGACCTGGCTGAAACGGTGCGTGAGCCGGGCTTGAGCCTGGCTTTCACCAATTCCACCTGTCGGGGAACGAGAACGATCGACCGTCCCTGCTTTAGTCTGAAGGCGTCTTCAGCGGTCACGGCCAGCTCCGGGATGTCGTCCAGGGCGGTCTCGACCGGAAGCAATGCCTCCGACTGGCGGGCGTTATGGACTAAATCTTCAAGGAATTCCAGCGTCACGGCAGATTGCGCATTGAAACCGCCAACACGCGTCCTGCGCAGCTCGCTGACATGTCCACAGGCGTTCAGCATTTCCGCCAGATCACGGGCGATCGCGCGAACATAGGTGCCTTTTCCGCAGTCGATCTCCAGGGTGACGTGATCCGCGTCCGGCGCGCCGGCTAGGCGTGCGTCGTGAATGATCACGTTGCGGGCCGCGAGCTCGACCTTTTCGCCCGCCCGAGCCAGATCATAGGCGCGTTCGCCATCGACCTTGATGGCCGAATAGGCAGGTGGGATCTGGCTGATTTCACCGATAAAGGCGGGGAGCGCGGCCTCCACGTCAGCGACGCTCGGCCGTACATCGGATTGCGCGGTCGTTTGGCCTTCTCGATCATAAGTCGCCGTCGTTCGACCCCAAGCGAGCGTGAAGCGATAGGTCTTGTCGGCGTCGACCAGAAAGGGGACGGTCTTGGTGGCTTCGCCAAGCGCGATCGGCAGTACGCCTGTCGCCAGCGGATCCAGAGTTCCAGCATGGCCGGCCTTTTGGGCGTTGAAAGCGCGGCGCACGCGTGAAACCGCGTGGGTGGAGGTCATGTCGTAGGGCTTGTCGAGGCAGATCCATCCGGAGACCGCATCGCCCTTGCGGCGGCGCGCCATCAGTCCTCGTCCTTCCAGCTGTCCGAGGGCTCACGCCGCGTCAGGTCTTGGGCCACCCTGGGGTCCATGAAGAGCTTGTTCATGCGGGCGGCTTCGTCGAACGTCTCATCGTGGAGGAACTTCAGCGCCGGCGTGAACTTCATGTCGATGGCGTGGCCCAAGCGTCCACGCAGGAACTTGTGGTGGCGGTTCAGCGCCTTGACGACAACCGCGGCCTGTTCTCCACCTCCTAACGGCTCCACAAAAACCGTCGCGTGGCGAAGATCGGGGCTCATTCGAACTTCCGTCAGGGTGATGGAGATCCCGGCGATATCGGGGTCGGTGATCTCTTGTTCGCGCAGGATTTCCACAAGGGCGTGGCGTATCAACTCGCCCGCGCGGAGCTGGCGTTGAGACGGGCCTCGCGGGGGCTGTCGGCCAGAGGTGACGGGACGTTTCATGGCAGGACTCGCTCAAGCCTGGGGCGCGGATCGGACGCAACCGACGCAGGGGAAGGGCGGGCTTCTAGTTGGGTGCAATCAGAGAGTCCAGCCAGCGCGCCATAGCCCGACAAGCGCCGCGCCTTTCGCCTTGGCGCCGGCGGGCGGCTTGAGCCAACCCCCAAACCACACGCTGGGCCGGGCGAAAGTCGATTGGCGAACCTTGCGGAAGGTCAGTTAGCTCTAGGCGTTCTCGTGGCGCCGGCTGATGATGTGGAATGGTTGGTGAATAGCTAGATGAGCGCCTCGCCTCAAACGCCGCCCGCTCACGGCCATGAGGAAGTCCTGGAGATCGCCGGGAACGCCTTCACCCCGCTCGAGACCGGCGCAACCGTCAGCCTAGGCGTCTTGGCCCTTTTGATTTCGGGACTGCTGGGCCTGCTGCTGAGCGCACTGGCGGAAGAACATCGCCTCGCCGCCGCCGGCATCGGCCTGGCGGCTATGCTTGAGGCGCTCAGCACCGGCCTCGTCACCGCTCTGGCGGGGATCATGTTGCGGCCACGGCGGTTGAGGCTGGTCACTGTCATCGCCACCCTGGCGCTGATCGCCATCGACGTTGCAACCATAAGGGCCAGTGGAGCGACAGTCCTGCTGATCCGCGCGATGGCCGGTTTGCCCCAGGGCATGCTGCTGTGGATTGCAATCGGTTTTATCGCGCGCACCCAGACGCCCGAACGTTGGGCTGCGGTCTTGTTCACCGGAATGGGCGTCACCCAACTTGGCGCGGCGACACTCCTCAGCGCCTACATCCTACCGCGGTTTGGGGCCAACGGCGGCTATCTGATGCTGGCGGGCAGCGCTGCGCTTGGACTTCCGATTGCATTTTTCATTCCACATCGGCTTGGCGACTTGGCTGGCGTCGAGGCCGGCGCAACAGGGGCGCCGCCTCAAAAAGGTTGGGTCGCTCTTTTCGCAACACTTTGTTTTGGAGCCTCGATCGCGGCGGTTGCAGTCTATGTCGTGCCTTTGGCCCGGCAGGCCGGCCTCAGCACTGAGACAGGTCGAACCGCCATATCAATTGGATTGGCCTGCCAGATCCTAGGCGGCGGGCTCGCAACGGGCTTGGCCGGGCGCGTGCGCTACGTGACCATCTTTTGGGTCTGTACGGCGGGCATGCTTGCAGCTTGGGCGATCTTTGCGCTGAAGGCGCCTGGGCCGCTCTTCATCGCCGTCCAGGGTCTTGCGGGAATCTGTCAAAGCCTGGGCGCGCCTTTCTTGGTGCCAATGACCATTGAGGCTGACCCGTCTCGACGAACCGCGATGCAGAGTGGCGCCGCTCAGCTTCTGGCTGGCGCCGTCGGCCCGTTGCTGGCCGCCTTCGTGGTTGGCGAACGCGACGCCCATGGCGTGCTCCTATTGGCGGCGATGATCCTCATCACGGCCATGGCGGTGGTCTTTGGGCTGCACCGCTCTGCGGCCACGCGACAGCGTCGGGCGATCGCCTAAGCCTTCGCAGCTTACGTCAAGGCGCGCCGGGACCGGCGCGCGCTCGCACCAGGCGGGTAAAGGCGTCGCGAATAAGCGGCACGTGGCGATGCTTTATGGGCGCAGCTTCAGGGGTCTCGTCGAGGTGGAGCAGAACCGTGGCGTTGGCTTCAAAAAGCAGTAGTTCGCCCTCAGCGGTCAGTGCGCAGTCCATGCCTGCGTAATCGAGGTCCATCCTTCGGGCGACCTCGTCGGCGGCGTTAGCGGCCAGCGGGCCGAACACGCCGCGCCAATCCTCCAGGAAACGATCCTCTTCTGCGAGCTTCCAGCTCGAGCGAGTCATTTCCGCGCGCCAGTAGTGAACCAACCAGTCTTCGCCGATGGCCAGGTGAAATGGATAGACCCGTCGATCCACGAAGATGAGGCGATACTTTCGCCAAAGGCCGTCGGCTGAACGGAAATCGTGAAACCGCGTTACGAGGAGCTCCTGGTCCGGCCGGCTATCAAGGTAGGCGGCCTTATCGGCGTTATTGCGAAGCTGGATTAGGTTGTCGCCGCCATGATCGCCTGACGGGCGCACAAGGAGGGGAGCTTCAATATGAAGCGCCGCCAGGTCATCGGGCGTGATCGACCGAACAGCCGGCGTCACCATGCCGGGAATGTCATTGAAAAGCGCCTCTGCGCGATCACGACCGGTCCGCGGAATGGCGCCGGGTGGGTTTAGGATGGGCTTTCGCAGGTCCACGCAAAAGGCTTCCGCCGCGGCCAATTGGCCCTTGTCACGATGTGCGTCCGCAAGGGTGCTGAAGACCACGCCGGCCTGCCCCAGGGGCTGGATGTCGACACCCCCTAGCGGGGCGTCGGGCTGATCAGGAGACAAGAGCGTCAGTGAGAGCGTCGTGAAGATATTGGGATCGATCAGATAGCGGGTTGGCACGTGGCCGGCGCCCACCGCGCCAAGGATCAGGATCGTTTCGGCCGCGCTCCGAGCGGGCCCGCGCCTTTGAACGCCGGTGCGGCGGGCGAGGTCGTTCAAGATCTCCTCGGCCTGCGGACGCCGTTTCGACTGGTCAAGAAGGCGGGCCAGCAACTCCACGGTTCGGGCGTCGTCATGGCCGGCTGCGATGCTGGCGCGAGCTGCGGCTTCGGCGTCCCCCAGCCGAGCGACCTTGCTCGCAGCGCGAACCAGGGTGCTCAGCAGAAACGTACGCATGGCGCCCAGCGCCGGGTCATCCGTCGCAAGGGCGGCAAGCAAGGCGTCAACCGCTTCGCTGAACGCGGCCTGGTCGAAAAGCACCATGCCGTAGTTACCCCAAGCCACGGAAAATGCCGGGTCCAAGGCGGTCGCGCGCCCCAAGGCGGCCGACGCTTCCGAGAGCCTGCCCAGCCGATGCAGCGAAACACCCAATTCGTTGTGGAACGGCGCGAAACTGGGTTGACGGGCGATGACGCGCCGCAGGACCTCGACGGCGCCGGCGTCGTCTCCACGGCGCGCGCGCAGTTGGCCTAGGCAATAGAGGCCGGTGACGTCGTCTGGGTGATGCGCCAGGAGGCGCGCGACCGCCCCCTCGGCGGCGAGCGTGTCTGGACCGCCGACCAGGATCAAAGACAGCATTCGCAAGGCTTCGACGTGGTCGGGTGCCTGCGCCAGGATGGCGCCATAGGTCGCCTCAGCTTCAGCGAGGCGACCTTCGGTGTGATGGGCCATCGCGATCCGCATCAACGTCTGAGCATCCGCCGGTGTATGAACGCGATCCGTCATCGGCCACTCGACTGTTGAGCTGAAACTATTTGGAGCCGCCCCGGCGTCGCGCGAACCCCAGAAGCGGCGCAGGCGTTTGGCGGCGGGGCCAACGGAAGGGTTCGGATATCGAGCCCCCAGGGAGCTGGGCCAAGCTGCTTGGGTTCAAAGCTTGCGCCAGCTGACGCCCAGAACCTGGTCTCCTTAAGATCAACCAGCTGTTCGGTCCTTAAAAAACTGGATCACCCGCTCCTCGGTGGCCTTTGAAAGGCCGTCCGGTCGAAGGTGTAGGGTTAGGACCGAATGGGGAGGAATCTCAGCGGGCGCGGCGTCCTCGTCGCCAAGTTCAATGGTTTCAACCCTGGCGCCGAATTCCCTTCGCAGGGTTTCGAAACGCGCGTCGGGGACCAGGACGTCGCTCTTATAGCGAAGGGCGAGCATCGACAGATCCTCGGCTTCAAAGCGGGCCTTGGCGCAGGCGATCTCTTGGGGCGACGCGTCAAGGCCTGCGGCGCGCTTCTTCGATCCCGCCGCAGGCGGCATGGAGGGCTGCGAAAGCACCGGAGCCACCACGGCCGGTTCTGTCATCATCGCAAGTGCGAAACCGCCCGTGAAACACATCCCAACCGCACCAACGCCTCTGCCGCCGCATTCAGCGTGCGCCTGGCGCGCCAGGGCTCTTAGCCACTCGACAATGGGACTCGATTTCTGCGTCGACCAGACATTGAATTCACGCCGAATGCAGATCGCGCTGAGCATCGAGGTCACGGCATAGCTGCGGCTTACAGGCTTTCCCGGCGTACCAAAAAGGCTCGGACAGAAAACCGTCATGCCTGCCGAAGCGACATGATCTGCGAAGCGCACAACAAGCGGATGCAGGCCTGGTATCTCGTGGATGATGATCACCGCCGGGCCAGAGCCCTTGCGATAGACCGGCCGCCGATAGGGTCCATCGGTGAAATCAAATTTCTGATAATCCGCCAGCGCCGCCTCGTAGCCCATAGCCCCTCCACAACGATGAGGGATGAGCTTACGGCAATCAGAGCTTCAAGCGCAGCATCGAAGAATCGCCTTCGAAGCTGGTCAGCTTCCAGACGCCCTGTTCCTTGGTGAAGACCAGCAGACAGGGGCCATCTTTCTTCTTGGTCGCGCAGACCCGACCATCGGGCAATCGCTTGAGAGCCTGCGAAATGCTGATCGCCCCGGGGATCTGGCTGTCTGGCTTATAGCCATATTGCTCAGCGACCAGTTTGAAGGTTTTTGGTCGAACCAGGGCTTGATCAGCGAAATCAATCACTGAAGGACCCAGCAGCGCGGCCAGGTTCTTCGCCTGCTTATTGTTGCTGAGCTGCGCCTCGATCCGGGTCTGCAACTCCCGTTTCAAAGCATCATGGTCCACATGGGCGTCGAAAGCGGCCGTATCGTTGTCGCGGATCGCGATCAGAAGGGCATGGACGTCATTGGCCGCGCCCAGTTTCTGAGTTGTGGCGCAGGCTGAAAGCGCCAGCGTTGCGATAAGGGCGCAGAGGAAATGGCGCATAGGCGGCTCCATTGGATGGAGCCTAGATAACGCCAAAGCGCGGCGACTTCACGGCCCTTCCGCGTCGACCCCTATATTGAGGTCGTCGCCCGTGCGCAGATCTCCTCGTCAAGCTGAGGAGCATCTGCGCCGGAAAACCCGGCTCGGGACTTCGACGGCATGGCTTTGCGGCCTTGGCTTAGAGCGAGCGCTTGACCTCTTCGAGGCTGAAGCACTCGATCACATCCCCAGGCTTGATATCCTGGAAGCCTGCAAAGGCCATTCCGCACTCGACGCCGGACTGGACCTCATTGACCTCATCCTTGAAGCGCTTGAGCGTCTGCAAGGTGCCAAGTTCCAAGACCACGATATCGTCGCGCACGATGCGCACGCGCGCGCCCTTACGCACGACGCCTTCGGTGACACGACAACCCGCAACGCGTCCGATCTTGGAAATATCGAAGGCCTGCAGCACTTCGGCGTTGCCAAGGAAGGTTTCGCGCTGAATTGGCGCCAGCATGCCCGACAGCACGCCTTTGATGTCGTCGATCAGATCATAGATGATCGCGTAATAGCGGATCTCGACGCCTTCGCGCTCAGCCAGGTCGCGCGCTTGCTTTGAAGCGCGCACATTGAAGCCCAAAATGGTCGAGCCTGCGCCCTTGGCCAGCATGACATCGCTTTCGCTGATCGCGCCGGCTCCCGACAGGATGATCCGCGCGCGAACCTCCTCGGTGCCGATCTTGTCGAGCGAACCGACAATGGCTTCGATGGAGCCTTGCACATCGGCCTTGATCACCAGCGGAAGTTCGGAGGCCTTCTTGTCGGTGATCTTCGACATCATCTCGGCGAGGCTTGCACCCTGAGCCGGGGCTCCGGCCTTCTCGCGTTTCACCCGGACGCGATAGGCGGTCAGTTCACGGGCTCGTGCCTCGTTCTCGACAACCGCGAAGGGATCGCCTGGCGCAGGCGTTCCATCGAGGCCGAGAATCTCGACCGGGACCGAAGGACCGGCCTCTGTGACCTGCTCCTCGCGCTCGTTGAGCAGCGCGCGAACCTTGCCCCAGTGATCGCCGGCCACCACGATATCGCCGCGCCGCAGCGTGCCACGCTTGACCAGAACGGTCGAGACCGCACCGCGTCCCCGATCGAGCTTGGCTTCGATGACGACACCATCAGCCACCCGATCCGGGTTGGCCTTCAGATCGAGCACTTCGGCCTGCAACAGTATGGCTTCGAGGAGATGGTCGAGACCGGTCTTCTCCTTGGCGGAAACCTCCACGGCCTGGGTATCGCCGCCGAGGCTCTCCACGACGATCTCATGTTGCAGCAGCTCGTTGATCACCCGGGTGGGATCGGCGCCGGCCTTGTCCATCTTGTTGATGGCGACAATCAGCGGTGCGCCTGCGGCCTTGGCGTGGTTGATGGCCTCAATGGTCTGAGGCATCACCCCATCGTCGGCGGCGACGACCAGCACCACGATATCGGTCACGGTCGCGCCGCGCATGCGCATGGCGGAGAAGGCGGCGTGGCCAGGGGTGTCCAGGAACGTGACCCGCTGGCCATCTTCCAAGCGCACCTGATAGGCGCCGATATGCTGGGTGATGCCGCCGTGTTCGCCTGACGCGACATCGGTGGCGCGCAGTGCATCCAGAAGCGAGGTCTTGCCATGGTCGACGTGGCCCATGATGGTCACGACAGGCGGGCGGGTGACCTGATGGTCGTCTACGTCCTCAGCGCCAATGAAGCCCTCTTCGACGTCGGCTTCGGACACGCGTCTCACGGTGTGGCCAAATTCGGTGGCCACCAGCTCGGCGGTGTCGTTGTCGATAATGTCGTTGATCTTCAGCATCACGCCCTGACGCATCAGGAACTTGATGATTTCGACGCCGCGAATGGCCATCCGGTTGGCGAGTTCGCTGACCGTGATGACATCGGGGATGACGACCTCACGGGCCGCGCGGGCCTGCTCCTGAGTGCCGCCCTTGCGCTTCTCCCGCTCGCGTTCACGCGCCCGGCGCACCGAGGCCAGGGAACGCATCCTGTCGACGGCGCCCTCATCGTCGCCGGCGACGGCTTGAATGGTCAGTCGGCCCTCGCGGCGTTGCGGCGCCCCTTTGGCCCGGCTGATCGCTTTTGAACCCGGAACCCCCTTGCGACCGCCATCGTCGTCATCCGGACGACGATCGATCGCTGCGCCGCCTGGCCGCGGAGCCTGACGGGTGGCGCGCTGGATTTCCGGCGTCGCGGGAGGCGCAGCTGGGCCGATGCGCGGACCACCTGGGCCACGTCCGCCCGGACCGCCGGGACGCGGGCCCGCTGGGCGCGGCGCAAGTGCGGAGTAGCGCACCGTGTCGCCGCCAGAGCTAGGCCGCCCGCCGCGATCGTCACGATCTTGGGTGCGTGCAGGAGGCCGGTCGTCACGGATCGGACGACGATCATCGTCCGCGCGAGGCGCCCGTTGATTGAAGCTTGCGCCCTCGAACCGTGCAGACGGTGGCGCTGGCCGATAGGTGGTGGTGCTCGCGCGATCGTCACGTCGGTCAGCCGAAGGCTGATAGGTGCGGGTCTGGCTGCCGCCGCTGGGCGCAGGCGCGCGCGGCGGGGGCGGGGCGGCCGGGGCGGGCGCTGCCGCTGCAACCGGCGCTGGCGCGACTGGCTGAGGAGCCGGCGCGGGCGCGGGCGCAGGTGCGGCGACCTCGACCGGAGCAGGCGCGGGGGCCGGCGCCTGCGCAACAGGAGCCTGAGGGGCTGGAACGGGGACGGGGGTCGGAGCCGGCGCCGGAGCCGCCGCCGCTGCAGCAGCGCGGGCGCGCGCTTCGATCGCCGAACGTTCGGCGGCCTGCCGTTCCTGAGCAAGCTCAATCGCGCGCTGACGCGCGGCGCGTTCTTCGGCGGAAAGGCCGTCGCCTGGGGTGCTCGCCGGGCGCGCCGTAGAGGGCGTCGGAGCCGGACGCGGCTCAAATAGCCGTTTTTCAGCCGAGGAGGGGGCAGCCAAGTTGCCGCCGCCCGGGACATGGGTGCGCGCACGTTTGGTCTCGACGACCACCGTCTTGGAACGCCCATGGCTGAAGCTCTGCTTCACCGTGCCGGCGCTGACCGATCCGGCCCCGCGGGGCTTCAAGGTCAGGGGCTGGCGCCCGCCTGGGGCGGGGGGACGGCCGTTGTTGTTCTCGTCGCTCATGCGCTCGCTTTACTCGTCAGCCGGCGGTCCGGCCAAAGGATAGATAACAATGCAGAAGCGGCGGGACTTTGGGTCCCGTTCGCCTCTAAGGCTCCTCGCGCCAACTCTCAGGAAGGAGCGGGCAAAAGCCCGACAGCCGATGAGCGTCTTGCGTCCATCGATCTGCGGCTCGCCCCGCAAGGAAGGCGGTGTGTATCACATTCTCCGCGCCTAAGGCCAAACCCAATTCCTCGGCGTTGAAGACGCCGAATATTGGCGTCGCCGGAGATTGTTTTCGGGTCTTGCCCAATAGCTTGCGGCGACCGTCCGCTGCGCCGTCCGACGCCTCGACCAGCCACGCGGCTCTTCCGGCGGCGATCGCGGCTGAGACCTTTTCAAAACCCGAGGCAAGATCGCCCGCCCGTCGCGCAAGGCCCAGGCCCGATAGCAGCCTGCGCTTAAGCAGACCTTCCACCAGACCGGCCAGATCGCTCGGCGCGGCGACCTTGGCCTTGGCGGCCCGGGCGAAGAGGCCCTTCCTGACGGCCGTCTCCACCGAGGCGCGATCGGCCGCCACCCAAAGTCCGCGCCCCGGAAGCTTTCGCGCCAGGTCAGGGGTCACCACGCCTTCAGGGCCCGGGACGAAGCGGATCAGACGCGTCTCATCCATCACCTCGCCCGTGACGATGTCTCGCCGCTCGCGCTCGGCGGCGGCCAGAGTGGCGGCGCGGAGAGCCAAGGGGTCGCCTTTAGGAGTCCTGGGCTTCGCCGGCCAACTCGGCTTCGGCGTAGGCTTCGGTTTGTTCGATGGGCGCCTCTTCGGCTTCCGGCTCTGGCTCTGGCGGCGCTTCGACCCAACCCATCGCGACGCGGGCGCGCATGATCAGAGCTTCTGCATCAGCGGGTTCGAGGTTGAACGCCTCGAGAATTCCGGCTTCTCGCACGCGCTGACCGTCCTTGGTTTCAAACCACCCACGTAGGTCGTCCGGCACCAGGTCGGCCAGGTTCTCGACGGTTTTCACATCGCCTTCGCCGAGCGCCGCTGCGATCGGAAGCGTCACGCCCTCGATCTCCAGAAGAGCGTCTTCAACACCCAGTTCGCGACGCTTGACGTCATATTCTGCGGCGATCTTGTCGAGGAAGTCCTGAGCGCGGGCTTGGATCTCCGCGCCGGTCTCCTCATCAAAGCCTTCGATAGATGCGATTTCCGATACGTCGACGTAGGCGACGTCCTCGACGGTGGCGAAGCCTTCGGTGACCAGAAGCTGGGCGATCACCTCGTCGACGTCCAGGGCTTCCTGGAAGAGCTGGGTGCGCTCGGCGAATTCACGTTGACGCCGTTCGCTCTCCTGGCTTTCGGTCATGATGTCGATCTGCCAGCCGGTGAGCTGGGAGGCGAGGCGGACATTCTGGCCGCGACGCCCGATCGCCAGTGACAGTTGCTCATCGGGTACGACGACTTCAACGCGCTCGTCCTCCTCGTCCATCACCACCTTTGACACCTCGGCCGGCGCCAGTGCGTTGACGATGAAGGTCGCCTCATCGGGGCTCCATTGGATGATGTCGATTTTCTCGCCCTGGAGTTCAGCAACAACCGCCTGAACCCGCGAACCGCGCATCCCGACGCAAGCCCCGACCGGGTCGATGGAGCTGTCATTGGACACCACAGCCATCTTGGCGCGGCTGCCTGGGTCGCGGGCGACCGCGCGGATCTCGATGACCCCGTCATAAACCTCAGGAACCTCCTGGGCGAAGAGCTTGGCCATGAAGCCGCCGTGGGCGCGCGACAGCAGGATCTGCGGGCCCTTGGTCTCACGACGCACGTCGTAGATGTAACAGCGGATCCGGTCGCCGATGTTGAAGTTCTCGCGCGGGATCGATTGATCGCGCCGTGCGATACCCTCCCCTCGGCCGAGGTCGACGACGATGTTGCCGTATTCGACACGCTTGACCGTCCCGTTGACGATTTCGCCGACGCGATCCTTGTACTCTTCGTACTGGCGCTCGCGTTCGGCCTCGCGGACCTTGCCGGTGACGACCTGACGCGCCATCTGGGTCTGAACGCGGCCAAACTCGAAGGGAGGCAGGATCTCTTCATAGGTCTTGCCGACCACGGCGTCCTTGTCGGTCCGCTTTGCGTCAGACAGACGCAGGATGCCGACCGGCTCGTCGGCCGGGACCTCTTCGCCGTCCTCGCCGACCACCACGCCATAGTTGGCGTCGTCCGCCACAACCGTGACGACCCGCTTGATCGCAACTTCACCGGTCTTCTGATCGATCGAGACCCGAATGTCGTGCTCGGCGCCATAGCGCGCCCGCGCGCCTTTCTGGATGGCTTCCTCGATGGCTTCGATCACGATCTCGCGGTCGATCGACTTCTCCCGCGCGACGGCTTCGGCGATCTGCAGCAGCTCAAGCCGATTGGCGGAAATGCCTGTGAGGCTCATGGGATTTTCCCTCTTACTCGGAAGTCTGTTGTTGGGATTCAGATTGCAGGCGCGCTGCACGATGTTGGGCGCCCCGCTTCATCAGTTGGTCGGTCAAGACGAGCTTGGCTTCGACGATCCAGGAGAACGGGATCAGCGCAGTTTCGTCTTCACCTTCGAGATCAAAAGCTACCTGACCTTGGTCGACGCCTGCGAGCACGCCCTTGAAGCGCTTGCGACCCTCGGCCAACCGGTCAAGCTCAATCCGCGCCTCGAAGCCTTCATAGGTGGCGAAATCCTGCAACCTGGTCAGAGGCCGATCGACCCCCGGCGAGGAGACTTCAAGGGTGTATTCGCCGGTGATCGGATCGGCGCCGTCCATGATCTCGGAAATCGCCCGGCTCAGCTGCGCGCAGTCCTCGACGTTCATGTCGCCATCGGTTGGACGCTCGGCCATAATTTGTAAGCGTCGGGCGTGTTCCCCGCCCATCAGACGCAGACGAACGATGACATAGCCCGCCGCTTCGGCCACGGGGTCGAGCAGCTCCAACAAATTCAAGTCTTCGGCGGTCTTCCCACGCATGGGCTTCGGCCTGGCTCCGGCAAAGAAAAAAGCGGCCGGGCCGGAGCCCGCCGCTCGTAGGCGCCATACAGCGCAAACGGACGATGTTGCAGGCACTATAGGCGAGGTTGAAGTGTTTGTCAGCCCTCATGAGTCGCACTTCGACATGGGCAGGCCCGTCGCAAGCCAAGAGCGCGGGTCGAGCGGGGGCGTCAATGCACCTGACCTTTGAAATTCGGATCGCGGTGATGAGCGGTCCTACTGGCCCGGCGGCCTGGTGCGCAGCCGGCCCTCGTAGTCGCGCTTGCCGAGAGGTACGCCGCGTGAGCGCAGGATGTCGTAGGCGGTCACGGCATGGAAATGGAGGTTGGGTAGCGAAAACGACAGGATGAGGGTCTCCGACGTGAAGGCGAGCCTTCGTGGGCCGATCTGGAGGTCCAGATCCCTGCCCGCCCAGCCGTTGACCTCGTCGGGGGTCAAGGCCTCCAGCGCCGTCCGCCCCTTGCCGATCATGGCCTGCAAGCTGGCGAAGGGGACTGGTCCAACCAGGGCGGGCGGGGCGAACACGCCAGTCTTCACGGCCTGCAGCCCCCACACGCCATGGTGCCACGCCGCTTCGATCTGAAAATGGAAGGGGGCCATGTCGTCATAGAGCCGGGCGTGCACGAAGTCGTCTGGGTCGGCGCCGGTCTCAGCGCAATGTCTGGCCGCACGCTCGAGGAAGCCTCCCACGGCCCCCAAGGTCTGCAGGAAGCTCGCCACGCTAAGGTCGTAGAACGATATCGCCACTGACCTGCCCTGGGTTTGGATTGCGAACTTAGCGTCATAGGCCCCGCCCGGCCGCGGAGGCGCGAGCGCTAGACCGGGTGTCGGTCAAGATCAGGCAGAGCCAAGGTTTCGTCGCCTCGCAAGAGGCTCATGATCGGCCGTACTATCCCCTCGAGCAATTCCCGATCTGGTCCAAGTCGCGCCAGGGCCCGGATGCCCATAAGCGCGCCAAGCAGCAGCCGCGCCAAGTCTTCGACGCTCTGGGCGTCTGTGATCGTACCGTCGGCTTGGCCCGCCTCGACACGGCCTCGGAAGAAGGCCTCGATCTGTTTGACTACGTCTATGATCGGGGCCTGGGCCGCATCGTCATGTAGCGAGAATTCAAAGACCGAATTCACCAGCATGCAGCCCTGACGCCGTTCGTCGGCCAAAGACCGGGCGATGATTTCCTCGAAAAAAGCGCAGATCGCCAGGTAAGGCGGCAGTCGCTCGAACCGCCGCGCACGGTCCTGAAAGCTCTGATCGACATAACGCGCCAGGGCGCGGTTGAAGAGCGCCTGCTTGTCACCGAAGGCGTTGTAGAGACTGGCGCCGGCGATACCCATGCTTGAGGCGAGCTCGCGGATCGAAGCGCCCTCGTAGCCATTGCTCCAGAAGCACTGCACCGCTGCGTCAAGCGCGGCGGCCTCGTCAAATTCTCGCGGTCGAGCCATGTTCCGCCCTCTTAGCCGAAATCACTGAATCGATATTGGCGCCATAAGAGGCTTTGCGCATTTTAGATCATTCGTTCTATAAACACCAACAAGCCGCCAGCACGCGCGGCGCCGGACAAAGGGACTGGGTGTTGCAGTTCAATTTTTATCCGCACCCAATCCCCTGACGCTGGCTCCAGCCCTCGAGCAATGAGGCGTTGCCCCACCGATCGAGGACTGATGTTCAGCGGGCCAGTCTAGGAATTTGAAATGACCGATACGCTTTCTGATCAGCTCGCCCAGTTCCGCCTCGGATGGCATGCGCGCGTGCCGGAGAAGAGCAAAAGGCTGATGGAGGCGCACATCGCCCATTTGGCCGCCAGCCATATCGCCGAGCGCGCCAAACAGGTTGGCGATCGCGCGCCGCAGGTGAGGCTTCCCGACCAGCACGGCCAACCGTTCGATGTCGCCGACCTGCTGGCCAAGGGCCCGGTGATCATAACCTTCTATCGCGGCGGCTGGTGCCCGTTCTGCAATCTGGAGCTGAAAGCCTACGAGGCGCTCTTGCCGCGGATCGCTGCGGCGGGCGCCAGTTTGGTGGCGATCAGTCCGGAGAAGCCCGACGACACATCGACGACGGCGGAAAAAAACGCGCTGACCTTTCCGGTGCTCAGCGATATCGGTCAGGGCGTCGGCAGGGCGTTCGGCGTCGTCTATGCGTTCACAGAGGAGGTTCGCACCGTCTACGAGGGCTTCGGACTGGATGTTCCGGCCAAGAACGGTGCGCCGGGCGAATGGTCTTTGCCCCTCTCAGCGACTTATGTTGTCGCTCAAGACGGCGTCATTTTATTCGCCGACACCGGCGTCGACTACCGCGAGCGCACAGATCCGCTCGAAGTCCTTCAGCGCCTCGAACATCGTGCGGGCGTCCCAGCCGGGACATCGAGCGTGATGGAGGGGTCGACTGGGCCTTGATGCTCCCCAAAATTTCATTCGCCTGGCGCGCGCCGCGCGCCGTTCTAAACCCTTGGAACTGATCCCATGTCTGATGCGCCCGCCTATACCCCGCCGAAAGTCTGGACTTGGGACAAGGAAAACGGGGGTCGCTTCGCCAGCATCAACCGTCCGATCGCTGGCGCGACCCACGAAAAGGAGCTGCCGGTCGGGCGTCACCCGCTGCAACTCTATTCGATGGGCACGCCCAATGGCGTCAAGGTCACGGTGATGTTGGAAGAGCTGCTCGAGCTTGGGCATTCAGGCGCGGAGTATGACGCCTGGTTGATTCAGATCGGGGCCGGCGACCAGTTCAGCAGCGGCTTTGTGGCGATCAATCCCAATTCCAAGATCCCGGCGCTCTTGGATCGCAGCGGCCCCGAACCGATCCGCGTGTTCGAGTCCGGCGCTATCTTGCTGCACCTGGCCGAGAAGTTCGGCGAATTCCTACCGGCGGACACCCAGACCCGCGCCGAATGCCTGTCATGGCTGTTCTGGCAGATGGGCAGCGCGCCCTATTTGGGCGGCGGCTTTGGCCATTTCTACGCCTATGCGCCCCTCAAGATCGAGTACGCGATCGACCGCTTCGCCATGGAGGTCAAACGCCAGCTCGACGTTCTCGACCGGCGTCTTGGCGAGCACCCATACCTGGCCGGCGAGGCCTACACCATCGCTGACATGGCCGTCTGGCCCTGGTACGGCGCCATGGCCAAGGGCCTGCTCTATGAGGGCGGCGAATTCCTGCAGGTGCAGGAGTACAAGAACGTTCAGCGTTGGACCGACCAGATCGCCGAACGCCCAGCGGTGATGCGCGGACGCAAGGTCAACCGCGCCTGGGGCGAACCCTCCAGCCAGCTTCCGGAGCGCCACGCGGCCAGCGACTTCGAGACGATCAAGACATAGGGCGGATTTGAGGCCGCTTGGTTGCGCATTGTGGATATCCACCCTTAGGGAACTGTCATGAAATTCGCCGCTCTTTTCGCCGTTCTCGCCTGGATCTGGGCGCCCATCACCGTCAACGCAGCCGCCTGGGATGTTGGACCGGCGTTGGGAGCCACGGTTCCTGCACTGCACGCCACCGACCTGAAGGGCGCGCCGGTCAATGTTCGCGACCTCTCCGGAAAGAGCGGTCTGGTGCTGGTGTTCTTCCGTTCCGCCAAATGGTGCCCTTATTGCCAAAAGCAGCTCATCGATCTGAAGGAGGCTCCCGGCCCCTTGAGCGAGCGCGGCTATAAGCTGGCCGCGATCAGCTACGATCCGATCGATGTGCTGACGCAGTTCACCCAGAAGCGCGAAATCCCCTATCCCCTGCTCTCAGACCAAGGGTCGGTTACGATCGACGCCTGGAAGCTGCGCGACATCCGCTACAAGCCCGATAGCTTCGCCTGGGGCTCGCCCTACGCCTCAATCTATGTGCTTTCTCCCAACGGCGTGCTGAAGGCCAAGCTGGCCGAGGAGGACTATAAGATCCGCCCGCCCCTCACCGCGGTCTTGGCCGCGATCGACGCGCTGCCAAAAGGCCGCTAGGCGCAGGCGGCGCACCAGGACGACGGCCCTCAAGGGCGTCGACGGACTGCAGCCATTCTCGTCGGGCCCCAAGCGCCGTTGCGCGTTTGGGCCGGGCTGCAACGCGATTTGATCGACCTTGCCCAGCACGACGCTTTTTCCTTAACGCCTCATGGTTCAAAGAGCGCCCAACTCTCCTTTGTGTGTTTGAAAGCCCCTCCCCTATGGACCTCTCCAAGATCCCGGTCGGCGTGAACCCGCCCTACGACGTCAACGCCATCATCGAGATCCCGCAAGGCGGCGAACCCGTAAAATATGAGCTCGACAAAGAGAGCGGAGCGATCTTCGTCGACCGCTTCTTGCATACTGCGATGTTCTATCCGGGGAACTACGGCTTCATTCCCCACACCCTGGCCGACGACGGCGATCCGATGGACATCATGGTTGTCGGCCCAACCCCTGTCGTGCCGGGCGCTGTGATCCGGGCGCGCCCCATCGGCACGCTGATGATGACCGATGAAGCCGGCGGCGATGAAAAGGTGCTGGCCGTGCCGGTGGACGCGCTTCACCCGTTCTATTTGGGCGTCGATTCCTGGCGTTCGCTGCCGACCATACTGACCGAGCAGATCGCCCATTTCTTCCAGCACTATAAGGATCTGGAGAAGGGCAAGTCCGTGGAGATCACCCGCTGGGCCGACGCCGAGGAAACCGCCGAGCTGATCCGCGCGGCGATCGAGCGCTACAAGAACGCCGGCTAAACTCGCCGAAAATCGAGGAAGACGGGAGCGCAGTCGCCCAGGCGTTTTTCCTCGTAGCGCGTGGTGATGTGGTCCTGCGGGCTTTCACGCCAGTCCTGCGCGCAGCTCGCCGTCCAGCGAAAATCCGGATTGGCCAGGAAGCGCTGCAGGCTCCAATTGATGTAGTCCGCCCAGTCGCTGGCGAAACGCAGTCGCGCGCCTGACTTCAACAATCGCGCGAACTCGCAGATGGTCTGGCTCTGGATAATCCGCCGCTTGTTGTGCCGCGACTTGGGCCAGGGATCGGGAAAAAGCACAAAGATCCGATCAAGGCTGGCGTCGGGCAGGTGCGCCATCAGCTCACGCGCGTCACCGTCAAGCATCCTGACATTCTTCAGCCCCGCTTCGTCGACGTGGCGAAGCGCACTGGCGACGCCGTTTTGAAAAGGCTCTGCGCCGATGATCAGCACATCGCCGCGTAGCGCGGCCTGCGCGGCCATGTGCTCACCGCCGCCAAAACCAATCTCGAGCCAGACCTCGGTTGCATCGGGCTTCAGCGCGTGCGGCTCGAAGGGATGCGCCGGCGGGCGAAGGCTCGGAAGAAGGCTTTCCATAAGCGCAGCTTGGCGCGGCTTGATGGAGCGGGTCTTCAGTCGGCCATAGGAACGAAGCAGCGGGTGGGCGGCGTACATCGGCCGCTTCTAGCGCAAACCGTCGGAAATGCGATCAGGCGAGCTTGCGCAGGTCTTCCACAAGATCTGGGCGCTCCCAGGAAAAGCCGCCCTCATTGTCGGGCTGGCGACCGAAGTGACCGTAAGCGGCGGTTCGCGCATAGATGGGCTTATTGAGGCCCAGATGCTCGCGGATGGCGCGTGGCGTCGCGCCGCCGATCATTTCAGGCAGGGCGACTTCGAGCTTGGCCGGGTCGATTTCGCCGGTGTTGTGCAAGTCAACGTAGAAGCTGAGCGGTTGGGCCACGCCGATCGCATAGCTGATCTGGATCGTGCATTTGCGCGCAAGACCTGCGGCCACGACGTTCCGGGCCAGGTAGCGGCAGGCGTAGGCGGCTGAACGATCAACTTTCGTCGGATCCTTGCCGGAAAAGGCCCCGCCGCCATGCGGCGCGGCGCCGCCATAGGTGTCGACGATGATCTTGCGTCCCGTCAGGCCCGCGTCGCCGTCAGGACCGCCGATCTCGAAGCGGCCGGTCGGGTTGACGTGCCATTTGGTCTTCTTGGTGATCAGTCCCGACGGAAAGACGCTCTCGACGTAGGGACGGATCAACTGTTCGATACGCTTGGGCGTGGCGATGTGCAGGCCGATCCGCCGCTTGTGCTGGGTTGAGACGACAATCTGCAGCACCTCGACGGGTTTGCCGTCTTCATAGCGCAAGGTGACCTGGCTCTTGGCGTCAGGCTCAAGCACGTGGCACTCGCCGGAGTGGCGGACCTCGGCGAGCTTTCGCAAAATATCATGTGAATACTGCAGCGTCGCCGGCATCAGCTGAGGGGTTTCATCGCAGGCGTGGCCGAACATAATACCCTGATCGCCGGCGCCCTCGTCCTTCTTGTCGCTGGCGTCGACACCCTGGGCGATATGGGCTGACTGAGCATGCAGGTGGCACGCGAATTTGGCGCGCCCCCAATGAAAGCCCTTCTGCTCATAGCCAATGTCCTTGATGGCCTGTCGAACCTTTTGCTCGAGGCCGTGGACGATATCCTTGGTCAGTTGCTTGTTTTCGGCCTTTGAGGCCCCGGGGCGCGCCGCACGGACCTCTCCGGCCAGCACGATGCGGTTGGTCGTGACCAGGGTCTCGCAGGCCACGCGCGCCTGCGGCTCGGCGCTCAGGAAGGCGTCCACGACCGTATCGGAGATCCGATCGGCGACCTTGTCCGGGTGACCCTCGGAGACACTTTCGGACGTGAAGATGTAGTTGGAACGGCTCAAGGCGCTAGCTCCGGAGAAACAGGGCCGCTCGAACCGAGCGGCCGCCCAATAGGTCGGCAAGCCTATAAAGATATCTTTATGTCCCGCCAAGCGGGGTTTGGTCGCCGCGATAACGGCCAAGGCGCCTGGCGCTCCAACCGAGGGGGCAACCTAGGGGCCAAAACTTTGACTTAGGTTAAACGCCCAGGCTCAGGGCTCGATCGCATCGGGCTCTTCGACCATGGCGCGCACCAGGTCCAGAATTCGCCGCCGCAATCGGACTTTGGCGATCATCGGAAAAAGCGAAGCCATCTCCATGCCCTCTGGCGTCAGCAAGAAATCCTGCATCGACTCGCGCGGCGGCTGGGGACGAGACGGCTTCGCCGGATCGCCAAGGCCCTCATAGAAGTAGCCGATCTGCGTGGAGAGCGCCCGCGACATCTCCCAAAGCTTCGAAGCGCTGACGCGGTTTGCGGCGCGTTCGTATTTTTGGACCTGTTGGAAGGTCAGGCCGATGGAGTCGGCCAACCGTTCCTGGCTCATCCCCAGTTCCTTGCGCCGCATCCTGATCCGCAAACCGACGTGACGGTCAACCGGATTTGGTCCGACACTGGACTCCTCTGACTTGTCCATCGAACTTCCATTCAAACGTCGTCGGACAAGTCACGCGCCAGACGGGATTAGAAAAGTTTGCTCGCCGCCAAATACTTACGGTCCGCGATCACGATAGGCCACGCCCGCCAAGGCAGACAATAGAAGCATCAGCCCAAAGCCAAGGTCGCCCCAGTGGGAGAACGTCGTACTTTCAAGCGCAGGGGGCAAGGCTTCGTCAATAACGCCAAAGTCACCCAAATTCAGCCGCGCGCCGGGGAGCGTTCGTCCGTAGGCGTCTATAACCGCGGAGACCCCGGTGGGCGTGGCCCGAACGATCGGAAGACCCTCTTCGATCGCGCGATAGCTGGCGATGTTGAAATGTTGCAGCGGCCCGGAGCCCGCGCCGAACCAGGCGTCGTTGGAGATATTGAGGATCCAGGCTGGACGCACCCGCGCCTGTTCTGCGCCCTGTCGCGTAACTCCCGGAAAAAGCGCCTCATAGCAGATCAGGACCTGGACCGCCGGTACGCCCCAAGGGACGATCGGGCGGGAGACGGGTCCAGCGCTGAAATCGTCGGGCATGTGCACGAGGCTTCGGAACCCAACCCTGGTCGCAAGATCCGCCGCCGGCATATATTCGCCGAACGGCACCAGGTGATGCTTGTCGTATATCCCGGTGACCCGAAGGCCATCAGCCTCGCGATGGAAGGCGACAAGGCTGTTGAAGTATCGCTCGCCGCCTGGCGTGGCCTGGGCGCGATTGGCGCCCATCAACAAGGTCTGGCCGATGGCCACGGCGTCGCGCAGCCCGGCCGCATAGGGCGAGTTTGGCGCAAGCATTTGGTCAATGACTGCAGGAAGCGCCCCCTCCGGCCAGATGACGATGGATGGCTGGATGCGGGCTGGACGCCGGCTCAAGTCGGAATAGGTCTTCAGGATCAAGTCGAGGTTTTCGGGTCGCCATTTCTCCTTTTGGTCAATGTTGGCCTGGACGATGCGGATGATCGGAGCCCCGGGGCGCGTCGTGGAGGCTAGGTTCAGCCTCAGGTGGCCAAATCCATAAAGGGCGGCGAGGCCGCCAGCGGCGATCACCAACGCCAGCCGTCTTGCACGGGGGGGCGCAGCGGCCTCCAGGAGCACCGAAGGCGAAGCTGCGATCGCGACAGTGACCCAGGTCAGGCCATAGGCGCCGAAGATGGATGCAGCCTGGGAGGGTGCGGACCCAGCCGCCCAGGTCTCGCCCGGAAGGTCCCAGGGAAAGCCTGTAAACAGATGTCCCCGCAGCCACTCAAAGCCGGCAAGGCAGCCTGCGAAGACCAGCACCTTGATAACGCCCCGCGCCCTCGTTGCGCGAAAGACCAGTGCTGCAACGGCCCAGAAGAGCGCTAGGCCTCCGGCCATAAGGACCAAGGCGAACGGAGCCATCCAGCCCTGCTCCTTGGCGTCGACCATAAATGGCTCAGTGATCCACCAGACGCCGACCGCAAAATAACCGACCCCAGCCAACCATCCGCGGAAGAACGCCGACCTTAGCGGGCGCTGGGTTTCGGCGTTCAGCAACGCCACGAAAAGCGCATAGCCCAGGAGGCCAGGCAGGATCCCGAAAGGCGGATGCGCCAGCCCCGCTGCGACCCCGGCCATAACCGCCAGGCCGCGTCCCTTCCATCCGACCATCCAACCCATGCCCAGATCAGACACCGGACTTGGTGTGCGAACCCGTACGGCGCACCCGCACGCGTTTAACCCGACGTGGATCAGCCGACATCACCTCAAGCGCAAAACCGCCCGGATGATCGACGACTTCTCTGCGTTGGGGCACGCGCCCGGCCAAGGCGTTGACCAGGCCGGCGACCGTGTCGATCTCCTCATCAAGATCGGGCGGAGCAAGATCGACGCCCGGGCCAATCGCGGCCTCGAGGTCTTTCAACAGAACCCGCCCGTCGACGAGCCAACTGTCGCCGTCCAACGAGACTGGCGCGCCGGCGCCGTCATGGGCGTCGTCATGCTCGTCGGAGATCTCCCCGACCAAGGTCTCAAGCAGATCCTCCAGCGTCACCAGGCCATCGGTGCCGCCGAATTCGTCGATCACCAGAGCCATGTGGGTCTGCTGCGCGCGCATCTGACCCAGGAGTTCGGAGGCGCGCATGGAGGCCGGGACATAGAGAACCGGACGAACCAGGTTGTGACGCCCTGACAGCACCTGGTCGGTGGGCTTGGGCTTGCGGACCTTGCGCGCCAAAAGTTTGAAAACGTCCTTCACATGAACCACGCCCACCGGCTCATCGAGGGTCTCGCGATAGACGGGCATCCGGCTGTGCTCGGCTTCGACGAAGCGGGCGGTAAGTTCAGAAAACGTGCAGCTGCGATCGATCGCGACAATATCAGCGCGAGGCTGCATCACGTCATCCACACGCAGATCCTGAAACGCGCGCGCCTGGCTGACCAGTTGGCCTGTGGCCGCGGTCGGCGGATCCGGCGCGAGCGCCGTCGGCTTGGCGGGCCGACGGCTGCGAAAACGATCAAACAGGGACAGGACGCCGCGATGTCCGCTCGTCGTCCCGTGCGAACGAGACGGCTCAGCCAAGGGGTCGGAGTTGGTCATGGTCTCCCTCACCAGCAAGGTAGGGATCTGGAACCCCCAGCCCCGCCAGCACTGCGCGCTCAAGGCCTTCCATTTCCTCGGCCTGCGCGTCGCTCACGTGGTCATATCCTAGAAGGTGCAAAACCCCATGCGCCACCAGGTGCTGCAAATGATTGGCGAGCGGCTTGCCCTGTTCTGCGGCCTCTCGGGCGCAGACGCCGAACGCCAGGGCGATATCACCCAAGAACCGCTCGCGGTTCTGCGGCGCCGAAAACGACAGGACATTGGTTGGCTTGTCCTGGCCGCGAAACCGACGATTGAGATCACGAACCGTTTGATCATCCGTCAGGAGCAACGAGACGCCCTCCCCAAGCGCACCCTCAGAAGCCAAGGTCGCCTCCGCAGCTTTCGCCGCCAGGGTTTCTACGTCGGGCAGCACAGCCGCCCAGGCCTGGTCTTCAAGGTCGATGTCCGTCAATTTGACCGCCCGGCCTCTATCCTGGCCGCATCCGCATCATAGGCCCGCACGATCCGCTCCACGAGGGGATGACGCACCACATCGGCAGCCGTGAAGCGGGTCATGGCGATCCCCTTTACGCCCTCCAGCAGGCCGACGGCGTGAGCCAGGCCGGAATCACGTATATTGACGAGGTCGATCTGGGTCGGATCGCCCGTGACCACCATGCGCGCGCCCTCGCCCAGTCGGGTGAGCACCATCTTCATCTGAAGGCGCGTGGCGTTTTGCGCTTCATCCACGATGACAAAGGCGTGCGCCAAGGTGCGGCCGCGAAGAAATGCGATCGGGGCGACTTCGATTTCGCCCTTCTCACGTCGACGACGCAATTGTTCAGCGCCCAAAATATCGGTCAGCGCCTCCCAGACCGGCGCCATATAGGGGTCGACCTTTTCGGTAAGGTCGCCGGGCAGAAAACCCAAGCGCTCGCCAGCCTCAACAGCAGGTCGCGAGACGATCAGTCGGTCGACTTCGCCGCGCAGGAGCAGACCCGCGCCGTGGGCCACCGCCAAAAACGTCTTGCCGGTTCCAGCAGGCCCCAAACCAAAGACCAGCTCACACTGAGCCAGGGCCTGAAGGTATTCCGCCTGGGTCGCGGTCTTGGGCGCAACCTGTCCGCGGCGCCCCACGGGAAGCGCGCCCGGTCCCGCCCCGCCGGTGCGTGCATTGCCGATCGCGACACGAACGTCGGCCTCGCCAATGTCGAGACCCTGATCGGCGCGCTCGGCGATGGCCTGGACCGCCTTCTTCGCCTGGGCCCGCGCCTTGGCGTCGCCGGTCAGGGAGACCCCGCCGCCCGGCGTCTCCACCAGCACATTGAAGGCGTCTTCTATCAGGGCGGCGTGGCGGGAGTTGGCCCCCGCCACGGCGCGCGCGGCGACATCGGAGAGCGTTACGAATTCAGGCGCGCGGCTCAAGCTGGCTCCAGCTCTTCTGAAACAAGCACGCCGGCCAGGCTCATCCTGGCGGCGGCCTCGATCCGCACCGGAACAATCTGGCCGATCATTTGATCCGGCGCCACAGCGTGCACGGCCTGAAGATAGGGGCTGCGGCCGATCAATTGGCCGAGGTGTCGTCCGTGACGCTCGAAAAGCACCGGTAGGGTCTTGCCGACCTGGGATGCATTGAAGGCGCGGGCCTGTTCATCCAGGACCACATTCAGACGCGCGAGCCTTTCATCCTTTAGGGCCTCGTCGACCTGACCAGGCATGGCCGAGGCGGGCGTTCCTGGCCGGCGTGAATATTTGAAGGAGAACGCCGCGGCGTATCGAACCTCACGCACAAGATCGAGCGTCGCTTGGAAGTCGCTCTCGCGTTCGCCTGGGAAGCCCACGATGAAATCACCTGAAATGGCGATGTCAGGTCGCGCCATCCTGATGCGCTCAATCAACCGCAAATAGCTTTCCGCAGTATGTGAGCGGTTCATCGCCTTGAGGATGCGATCTGATCCCGACTGCACCGGCAAGTGCAGATAGGGCATCAAGGCCGCAACTTCGCCATGGGCGGCGATCAGGGCGTCATCCATGTCGCGCGGATGACTGGTCGTGTAGCGGATGCGCTCAAGGCCGGGAACCGCGGCCAGCCGTCTCACAAGGCCCGCCAGGCCGCCTTCTGCAGCATAGGCGTTGACGTTTTGGCCCAACAGCGTGACCTCGCGCACACCCTGGCCGACCAGCTCGCGCGCCTCGGCTTCAATGGCTTCAGGGCTGCGCGACCACTCGCCGCCGCGCGTGTAGGGGACCACGCAGAATGTGCAAAACTTGTCGCAGCCCTCTTGGATTGTGAGAAATGCGGTGACGCCGCTGGCGTGGCGGCCGGCCGGCGCCAGCGCATCAAACTTCGCCTCAGGCGCAAAGTCGGCTGAGAGCCGTTCGCCGCGGGCCCGATGGGACCGGGCGATGAGTTCGGGGAGCTGGTGATAGGCTTGCGGCCCCACGACCAGATCGACCGCGGGCTGGCGGCGCATGATCTCCTCGCCCTCAGCCTGAGCGACGCAGCCCGCGACAGCAATGGTCATGCGCGAACCGCCTTCGGCCATGCGTTCCTCACGCATCTCCTTGAGCTTTCCGAGCTCGGAATAGACCTTTTCAGTAGCCTTTTCCCGAATATGGCAGGTGTTCAGAACGACCAAATCTGCGCCCGTCGGGGAATCGGTGAGCGCATAGCCCAGCGGCGACAGCACGTCGGCCATCCGTTCACTGTCATAGACGTTCATCTGACAGCCATAGGTCTTTATGAAGAGACGCTTTGCGGGCGTTTGGTCGGACATGGGAGCGGTTATGGGGTTGAGGCGAGAGCGGTGCAAGTTCGCCCTTGCGCACGAAGGCGTCCGCGGGGCCTTGGCGACGGCGCTCTGGCCGGGCCCCCAGAATACCGTCGCGCTGACGAGACGGGCGTCATGACGGGCCGGCCGCGATAAGGAAGGGGCCTTTCGCGGGTTTTTCCAAACGGGCCGGCGCGGCTACTTTTCCTCGATCGGCATGCCGTAGAGCTCAAGGCGGTGATCGACCAGCTTGTAGCCCAGCTTGCGTGCGATGGCTTCCTGCAGAGCTTCGATCTCTGCATCGACAAATTCGACGACCTGGCCCGTTTTCATATCGATCAGGTGATCGTGGTGCTGATCAGGGTGTTCTTCGTAGCGCGATCGGCCATCGCGAAAATCATGGCGGGTGATGATCCCGGCCTCATCGAAGAGACGCACGGTCCGATAGACCGTTGCGATCGAAATGTGCGGGTCGACCTGATGGGCCCGGCGGTGCAGCTCTTCCACATCGGGGTGGTCGTGGGCGTCGGAGAGCACATGGGCGATGACCCGACGCTGCTCGGTCATGCGCATGCCTTTCTCGACGCAGAGCTTTTCGATGCGGTCGGACACTCGGGCTCCCAAAACTATTCCTCGCTCATAGGATAGGCCTAAGCGGCGGCGACGTTAAGATCGAGGTGCATCACCAACGCATCGATGCATCCCTCGACACCGCGGTCATAGTAGGATTTGCGCAGGCCAGCCTTGCGGAACCCGACCTGATCGTAAAGGGCGATTGCGCTTTCGTTATCGACAGCAACCTCTAGGAAAGCCTGCAAAGTCCCGTTGTCGCGGGCGACATCGAGCGCGGCCGACATCAGGGCCAGCCCCACGCCACGCCGCCGAGAAGACGGCGAGACGCCAATCGTCAGGACTTCGACTTCCTCGGCGGCGATCCGGCAGAGGATGACGCCCAGCGGCCTGTCGTCTGCGGCGAGGAAGCCATAGATTCCCTCCCCGTCCAGCAGATCTTCAAATTCGTCTTCCCGCCAGGATTTGTCTGCAAACGCCTCCCCATGGACGAGGGCCATGGCCTGGCATTCGGCGGCGGTGGCGCGCGTCAGCTTCATGTCGGAAGCTTGGCGTCTGGCGCACGCAGATAGAGCGGCTTTAAGGGCCCGGGCGCACGCGACATGGCCAGACGAGCCACATGTTGCGCGTCGGCTCCCTCCGATAGGACGATCCGGGCTGATGGAACCACCCCTTCGAAGAGATGCGCGCCAGGTCCAACCACGGTGAAATCTCGGCCCCGGGAGATCTCGGCCAGCCGCGCGCTGGCCACCGCCACGCTGAGCGCGTCGGGCGCCATCAGCGCCCGGCCCTCCTCAAACGCCTGCATATAGAGCTGGCCCCGACGCGCATCGATCGCGGTAAAGACCAGGCCCGCAGTCTGCGCAACCAAGGCCTCGAGCGTCCCGATCCCGACGCTCGGGCGCTCGAGCGCCAAGGCCAAGCCTTTGGCGAACGCGACGCCCACCCGAAGGCCGGTGAACGATCCAGGACCCACGGTGACGGCGATCTTATCCAACTGCTCAAACGCAAGGTCCGCCTTGGCCATCACTTCGCGGGCCATTGGGGCCAAGCGTTCCTGATGGCCGCGCGCCATGATCTCGCGCGCGCTCGCCAGCACGCGCGCCCCGTCGAGCACGGCTACCGAGCAGCTTGAAAGGCAAGTATCCAGGCCCAGGACGATCATTCGTCCGGCTTCTAGAGCGTTTGTTCGACCGCCGTCACTTCCGGGACGTAGTGTTTGAGCATGTTTTCGACGCCGGCCTTCAGGGTCGCCGAAGATGACGGACAGCCTGAACAGGCGCCGCGCATGTTCAGATAAACGACGCCCGTCGCCTCGTCGAAGCGGGAAAACAGGATGTCCCCGCCGTCTTGGGCCACTGCCGGACGAATACGGGTGTCGAGAAGGTCCTTGATTTCGGCGACGATTTGCGCGGTTTCACCCTCATAAACGCCGGCGTCATGACCGACCGCCTGGTCGCCCGCTTGGTCGCCATCGTCTGAAAAAAGCGGCTGGCCAGAGGTGAAGTGATCCATGATGGCCGCCAGAATGGGCGCCTTCAGGTGGCTCCACTCGACGTGTTCGCTCTTGCCGACCGTCAGGAAATCCGGCCCGAAGAAGACCCGCGTCACACCGGTGATCGAAAAAAGCTCCCTCGCCAGGCCCGAGGCGTTCGCCGCTTCGCCATCACGAAAATCGCGGGTTCCTTCACCCATGACATCGCGGCCGGGGAGGAATTTCAGAACTTCAGGGTTCGGGGTTGTCTCGGTCTGAATGAACATGGGTCAGATGTGGCGCCGCCGATGACCGAACGCAAGTCGCGCCAATGGCGCAGTAATGGCCCAGGCCTGGCTGAGCGCCGCAGGCGCCAGATTAGCTCAGATCAGGCCAGATCAGCGATTTCCTCGTCGGTAAGGTCGCCCGGCACCAAGGTCACCGGAACCTTGCGTTCACCCCATCGGACGCCTTCCTTGGTCAGTGAAGCCACCAAAGGTCCAGGCCCTCGTCCTCCGACCGCGGCGGCCAGGACCAGGATTTTGATGTCAGGGTCAGAGCTGATCACTTCGCGCAACGCGGCTCGAACACTTTCCGCATTCTTGATGATGAACTCTGGCGGCAAGCCCGTTTCGGCCTGCACCAGTTCGGCAGATTTCTGGAGGATCGCCTCAGCCTCCTCACGCGCCTGCCGGTCGAGCTCCTCGCGGACCCCTGACCAGTGCTCAAAGTACTCTGGCTCAATCACCCGCAACAGCGCCACATAACCGCCCGTCGAATGGGCCCGGCGGCACGCAAAGCGCAGCGCCGTCTGAAACTCCGGCGTATCGTCGGCCACCACCAGGAACTTGCGCTTGCTCACGAGCTAGACCTCATGGGCCGACGGTGAGGCGCCTTCAACGCGCGCGCAAGTCAGCTTGCCCAGTAGCCAACGATGCGTTTGATCTCGGCCAGGTTTGGAGCGGCCGCTTCACGCGCCCTTTCGGCGCCGGAACCCAGGACCTTGTCGATCTCGCTCGGGTCGGCGAGCAGGCGACGCACATCTGCGCCGATCGGCCCCATGACGGATACCGCAAGGTCGGCGAGCTTGGGTTTGAAGACGCCAAAGCCCTGGCCTGCAAACTCGCTCAGCACGTCTTGCGCCGGGCGAGCGGACAAGGCCGCGTAGATCCCGATCAGATTTAGCGCCTCGGGGCGCGCGGCGAGGTCCTCCAGCCGTTCAGGCAAGACCGCCGCGTCCGTACGAGCTTTGCGGATCTTCTGGGAGATGGCGTCGGCGTCATCGGTCAGGTTGATCCGCGAATTGTCGGAGGGATCAGACTTGGACATCTTCACCGTCCCATCGCGCAGAGACATTATCCGCGCGCCAGGTCCTTGGGCGAGCGCCTCAGGAAGCGGGAAGAAGCCCGGTGCGGCGAAGTCGTGATTGAACTTGGCCGCAATATCGCGTGTCAGTTCAAGGTGCTGCCTTTGGTCGTCTCCCACAGGAACGTGGGTGGCCTTGTAGATCAAGATGTCGGCCGCCTGGAGCACGGGGTAGGTGTAGAGCCCAACGCTCTCGCGCTCCTTGTGCTTGCCGGCCTTGTCCTTGAACTGGGTCATGCGATCGAGCCAGCCCAAGCGGGCCACGCAGTTGAACACCCAGGCAAGCTCGGCGTGGGCCGGCACGGCGGATTGGGCGAAGATCGTGGCGACCTTTGGGTCCAGGCCCGTCGCCAGGTAAGCCGCCGCAATTTCGCGGACCTGCTGTTTCAACCTGGCGGGATCCTGCCAAGCGGTGATGGCGTGCAGGTCGGCCACGAAGATGAAGGTCTCGATCTCGTGCTGAAGGCGCGCGAATTTGACGAGGGCGCCCAGATAATTGCCGAGGTGCAGGTCGCCCGACGGCTGGACGCCGGAGAGCACGCGCGGTTTGCCCGCATAGGGAGTGGGAGCAGCTTCGGTCATGGAAAGGCTTCTGTGGCTAGAGGGCGCGCGGGCGCAAGCCCGCAGTTCGGGGGGTTCAGCGGGTCAGCGCCATCGCCGGCTCTTGCGATCCATAGCCATGTCGGCGGATTAGGCCTTCGCAGGCTCTAGGGCAAGTCCGCCGGGCCTTCCGGGGGGTCGCCTCTGCGACGCCTCAGAGCGCCACGCGCCTGGGACAAGGTCAGTCCGCCCGATCCGAATAGGAACAAAGGATAGATTGCAGCAGCCACGACCACCGTGGCCGCGATCGCCAGTTCCTTGGCGCCTACGGCGTGACCCAGGTGAGCGTGTCCGAAGAACCCTTGGATCTGGCCGCGATAGTGAGAGGCGCCGGTCAAGACCAGGGCCAAGGCGGCGTTTGCGATGAGGATGCGGACCAATCGGGAGATCGCCTCAATGCTGGGCCTATAATGGGCGCGCCGCGCCAGGGTGACCCCCATCATCACGACATTGAGCCACCAAGCCGCAGCCGTGGCCGCCGCAATCCCCGGAACGCCAAAAACCCGAAAAAGGCTGACGCCCAGAACGATGTTGACCGCCACGGAGACCAGCGCGAAGCGCATCGGCGTTGCGGTGTCTTGCCGTGCGAAGAAGGCGCGGCTGAAGAGCTGGGCCAAAACGAAGGCTGGAACCCCCCAGCCATATTGCATCAGGGCAGCGGCCGTGGCGTGAGCATCGGTGAGGGTGAATTCGCCGCGCGTGTAGAGCCCGTCGATGATGAAAAACGGGATCGAGACCAAGCCGGCCGCGGCCGGCAAGGTGAGCGCCATCGAAAATACAATGGCGTCATCCATGGTTTTTCGGGCGTGATCTAAGTCGCCGGCTTGGATCGCGCGCGACAGGGCCGGCAGCAGCGCCACGCCGATCGCCACGCCGACCAGGCCCTGAGGCAACTGATAGAGGCGATCGCAATAGGCGATCCAGGACGCCGCGCCGTTGACGTGGCTGACCAATATGCCGGAGACGAAGACGTTGATTTGTGTGGCGCTCGCGCCGATCGCCCCGGGAATGGCCAGGGCGATCAAGGCCTTGATCTGGGGGGTCAGCCTGGGCCAGCGCAGCGTCACATCGGCGCCCGACTTGCGCACGCCCCACCAAAGCAGGGCCGCTTGGCTGACGCCGGCGATCGCAACCCCAATTGAGGCCCAGATTGCGGCTTGAACTGGATCGTGGGTCGGAAGGACGGCGCCAAGCGTCCAGAGGTTCAAGAGGATCGGCGCAGCCCCTGACAGAATGAACCTGTTGCGCGCGTTCAGAACACCGGAGAGGTGGGCGTAAATCGCCATGCAAGGCAGGTAAGGCATGGTGATCTGGGTCAAGAGCACGGCCAGTTTGTATTTCTCGGGCGTCGCCGCAAATCCCGGACGGATGACAAACATCAGCCACGGCATCGCCAGCTCGGCGACGAGGGTGATGGCCAAGGTTGCTGCGGCCAAGACAGCCATGGCGTCTGCGGCGAGTTCGTCGGCGATGGCTTCGCCGTCGGCCTCAAGCGAACGCGAATAGGCCGG
>Ga0209166_10000634_pt1 | contig 35630 bp, 44 predicted proteins | sample Coa_R1_3_FD_187151 | JGI IMG/M metagenome (GOLD analysis project Ga0209166, IMG submission 187151) | Surface soil microbial communities from Centralia Pennsylvania, which are recovering from an underground coalmine fire - Coalmine... | ecosystem: Environmental > Terrestrial > Soil >...
CAGACTGTTACGAAACTCTCTTGAAGAATTGTAGGGAAGTGAGAAAATGCCCTCGCGAAAGCGAGGGCATTTTCTATGGGTTTTGTGCAGGGAGAAGGCCGAACGCAAGGAACACTGTTTCCGGTCTGTCTGGAAGAGCTGATTCCTGATGATCACATGTGCCGGGTCATCGATGCGTTTGTCGATAAGCTGGATATGTCGGGTTTGGGATTTGAGCGCGCTGAGGCCGCCGAGACCGGGCGACCTGGTTATGATCCACGCGACCTGCTGAAGCTCTATTTATACGGCTATCTCCAGCAGCTTCGCTCCTCGCGGCGGCTAGAGTCGGAATGCCGGCGGAACATCGAGTTGATGTGGTTGCTGGGGCGGTTGGTGCCGGACCACAAGACGATCGCCGAATTCCGCCGAATGCATCGCGAGGCAGTGACCGCTGTGGGAGTAGAGATGGTCCGATTCGCGCGCTCGGTGGGATTGGTGAAGGGCGAATGGATTGCCATTGATGGCTCAAAGTTCCACACCGTCAGCAGCGCGCGAAGTGTCCGTGAGCGCGCCGCATTGGAACGCTATCTCGAACAACTGGAGCAGAGCGATCAGCAAGACGAAGTGGTCATCGACCGCAGCGCGGTGGCCAAGGCACTCGAGAAGTTGCGCCAGCACCCGGAGCCGGAAGCCGGTTTGATGCACACATCTCATGGCTTGATTCCTGCCTATAATGTGCAAGCGGCCGTCGATGCCGAACACGCGCTGATCGTAGCGCAGCAGGTGACTATTCAGGCCGGCGACAACTGCAGCCTGCAACCGATGGCGGAAGCCGCGCAGATAGCGGTCGGCGGGCCTGCGCAGCCGATCAACGTGGTGGCCGATGCGGGCTACTCGAATGGAGAGCAGGCCGAAGCGTGCGAGGCGAGAGGAATTCTGCCGCATGTGCCGGCCAGCCGTGGCGTGAACAATCACGGAGATGGCACGCTGTTCGACCGCACCGAATTTGCCTATCAACCTAAGAGCGACACGTTCCTGTGCCCGGCGGGGCAGACCCTAGTTCGCAAACAACTATCGCGGAAAGATTGCGCGGTGATCTATGCCGGCCAGCCAGAAGTGTGCGGAAGCTGCGCGCTGAAATCGCGATGCACGACGGGCTCTCGGCGCCTGGTCTCACGGCATCTGCATGAAGACGCGCTCCAGCGTATGCAGCAACGGGCCACGCGGGAGGCCATGCGGCTGCGACGATCCATCGTGGAGCACCCCTTCGCCAATTTGAAATATCGCATCTTTGGACAGCCGCGTTTTCTCTTGCGTGGGTTGCGGGGAGCACAAACGGAAATCAGCCTGGGAGTAGCCGCCTACAACCTGAAGCGCATGCTGAATATTCTCGGCGGACGCCAGCTAAATGCAGCCCTGCAGGGCACCTAAATCCGTTTCCGACCGTAGTCACGCAACAGTCGCGTGAACTTGCCCCAAAAAACAAAAAAGCGACGCTCCGGAACTCGGAGCATCGCTTTAATCTCTCTTTCGCCCTTGTTTCGTAACAGTCTGAAACGCGGGGGCCTTCCAAAGAGGAATGGTTGCGCCAAAGCCCCATTCCGGCATAACCTGTGTTCCTCGGTATTGCTCCTGGCTCTAGAATACCCGAGAACTAACATTACGCCCTTCCCATGCCGAGAGCGCCCGCGTGCTGGGTGAACTTTCGGCGGAAATCAAGAGCACGACAACTTAAAATGTCGGACCAGCCCCCACCTGACCGCTACAAGGCAGAAATGCCGGAGATACCTGGAGTTTCTGCGTCTGGATCGCGCCATGGCGCTCTGAATAATCCGGCGCTCCGGCTAGTCGGCGGACTGGTCCTAGTGCTGGTGGTAGTATTTTTAGGCGCGCGGTGGCTTCTCCGCCCGAAGCACTCTGAACCCCCTCCCGCTGAGCCTCCGCCTCAAATTGAAGTTCCTTCGCCAGCGCCCGATCCGAATGCAGCCTTGCCGCACGTCACGCAGCAGGACCCGGGCATCGCAACAATTGCTGAGATGTCCGAACCCTGGTCCACCAAGAAATTCTTTATGCGCAATCGCCTCACGGGGGAAAATGTCCCCGCGCTTCTGATTCGCTTGCCCACGAGTTCGGCTTCGCAGGCCAATGGATACTGGGCGTTCTCGATGAATGCTCCTTACGGGGATTGCAAGCTCGAATATGTAAAAGACCTCGCCAGGCTGAAGAGCGATTATGGCTTCAAGGGCGCCAGGCATCCGATGGTCGGTAATCCCTGCAGCCGGACGCTTTACGATCCTTTGAAGCTCTCCAACCTGCCAGGCGACGTGTGGGTGAGGGGCGCCATTGTGCAAGGCTCTGACCTACGGCCGCCACTGGGCATTGAGTTGAATGTTCAAGGCAAGAGCATTCAGGCAGTGCGCATGGAGTAGTTCTTCTGCGGTTCCTCCCGGAGTCATTCCTTCCCGGTTTGCGTGGATCTTTTTTCTGCAACAGGCTTGACAACGACTGGCTCCGCCAGATAAAGCTCTAGTCCTCAATGGAGAAAACCCTGATGCCATCACATTTCGTTACGACCCGGCGTCGCTTCCTGCAAAGCAGCGCTGCGGTGTCCACGATCGCGTTCGCGCACAGCCTCCCTGTTGCCTCTGGATCTTCGCAAAATGCTCCCGCGGCGGACTTCTCCAGTTTGAAGCCGCTCGGCGCGCGCTTGAAACCCATCACTGCGGATGAATTTCGCGAACGGATCGAGCATGCACAGAAGCTGATGAACGAACTCAAACCAAAATTCGACGCGCTTTTTTTCGCTCCAGGAACGTCGCTCTATTATTTCACCGGCATACGCTGGGGCTTGAGCGAGCGGCTCGCTGCTATGGTTTTGCCTCGTGCGGGGAAACCTGTGCTCGTCTGCCCGGGGTTCGAGGAAGGCCGATTTCGCGAACAATTGCGCTTTCCCATGGAAGTGCGTGTCTGGCAGGAAGACGAGAGCCCGACGCAGCTGGCTGCGAATGCGCTCGCCGAACAAGGCATCCGCACGGGGCGGCTTGGCGTTGAGGAAACAGCCTATTTCACCTACTTTGACCACTTGCGCGCCGCGGCTCCTGGCTTCGAATATGTTTCCGCCGATCCCGTCACAATTGCGTGCCGCGGGCGAAAGTCGGCGCACGAGCTGGAGTTAATGCGGCTGGCTTGCGACGCTACATTCGATGTATACAAGCCGGTTTTCGCGGCGTTTCGAGAGGGCATGTCACAGGAAGATATCGCGCATCTCGTCGAGGCAGGCTTTTCGAAAATGGGACTGCGAGGCGGCGCTCTCGTATTGCTGGGACCATCCGCTGCATTGCCGCACGGGACACGCAAGCCGCAAACCTTGAAAGAAGGCGACGTTGTCTTGATAGACGGCGGCTGCGGCGTGGACGGATATGTTTCCGACGTCACGCGGACGGGAATTTTCGGCAAGCCTTCTGACAAAATCGCGAAAGCCTTCGAAATCACGCGGAAGGCCCAGGACGCCGCGCTGGATGCGGCGCGTGCGGGGCGGCTCTCCGGCAGCGTGGACCACGCCGCGCGCGCGGTCATCACCGGCGCGGGCTACGGCCCGGGCTACAAATATTTCACGCACCGGCTCGGCCACGGCATCGGACTCGACGGTCACGAGCACCCTTATCTTGTCCGCGGCAGTATAACGAATTTGGAGCCGGGCATGACGTTTTCAAACGAGCCCGGGATTTACGTTCCAGGCGAGTTTGGGATGCGCTGCGAAGACGACATGGTGATCGCGGCGGATGGTCCCGCGAAGTTGCTCACACAAAACTTCCAGGTCTCCCTTGAAAAGCCGATGGGCTGATTTCAGCGGCTCCGGAGCGACTCGCAAAACTCGACGATGCTCTGCTCGGCCCAGAACCGCTCCGCGCCACTACGCCCCGAGATGAAACCGCAGTGGCCACCATACCTCGGTGCGACGAACTGTATGGCGGGATTCCGCGCCGGGTTTGCCCGGAGAAACAAATCGAACGGGACAAATGGATCATCCTGGGCCGCAATCATCAACATCGGGACGCGCACTTGTGAAACCAGCCGCTTTGCTCCTACGGCATCGTAATAGTCCTGCGCGTCGCGATAGCCGAATTGCGGCGCCGTAATTTTGTCGTCAAACTCCCGCACGGAGCGCACGGCACCAAAGCCGCTGGTTGGATAGCGAGCGGGAAAGAGCTTCGCCTTTCTGGCATAACGAGACATCAAGCCTTTCACAAAGTGGCGCTGGTAGAAGAAATTCTCGCGGCGTTGAAGTGCATCAGCGCACGCGCCGAGGTCCATCGCTGGACATACCGCGCAGACAGCTCGAAGCGCTTTGGGCGCGGCGTCAGCGTACTCGCCGGCCATCTTGGTGACCAGATTGCCGCCCATCGAGTAACCCGCGAAAAAAATCTGTTCGAATCCGTCACCGTTTGACAACTCTTCGAGCACTGCCTGGTAGTCCCGGCTCATCCCAGAGTTGTAAAGCGTGGGCGTGAGAGACTCGGTGCCACCGCAGTTTCTCTGGTTCAGACGGACGGCGTGATAGCCCAGCCGAAAGGCTTTCTCGGCGATGCCACGCGCGTAGTTCGATTCGCTGGACCCTTCGAGCCCGTGCACAACTACTATCACGGGAGCATCGCGACGTTTCCCGGGCTGCCAGTGGCACCGCCCAAGAATCCGCGACTCCTGATCCACTTGAAATAAACGGTCTTCGGCAAGCGGCAGGTTGAAGTTGCGATGAGCAATGGCGGAGGCAATGGTCATTGCGTGGCGGTTCTTCAACAACGGATGAGGCTTGAATTCCGCTTGAAACCGGACCATGAGTTCACTGTAGAGCAGCGCAACAGCGCAGGCAAGTTGAGGGGACGACAGCGGTAAGCGGGGCCCAATTTTTGTGCAAGCGCGGTTAACACTCGAGCCGCAGTTGCCGTCAAGATAGCCGATGGAAAGCAGGAGCGACTAACATGAAACCCAGACTGCAATTTTGCGTGGTTCTTGCCTTACTCTGCGCTGGTCTACCACTTCTCTTCCGCGCGCAAACTCACTCGTCGGACCAACACCTGACGGCCCATGAATGGGGGACATTCACATCGATTGCGGGCAAGGATGGCCGAGCAGCCGAATGGTTGCCGCTGACGGGATCGACGGACCTGCCGGCATTCGTCGAGCACCTTCAGGCTGCAAACTTCAAAGGCGGCCTGCGGGGCACGGTGCGCATGGAGACGCCGATTCTCTATTTCTACACCAACCGGGAAACTACCGTCTCCGTGCACGTCTCTTTCTCTCAAGGGCTCATCACCGAATGGTATCCGCACGCGAATCGCGTCGAGCCCCCCGGTCTCCAGACGCAGGCGCGCATGATCGCCTATCTACAAGATTGGGGTCGCCATCAGAAGCAGCCTGATGGCAGCATCTCCTGGGACTCGTTGCAGCTCGAGCCGGGAAGTTCCGCCGCACTGGGCAAAGGGGAACCGGCGAATCACTACTACGCGGCTCGCGAGACTTCGTCAACGCCGCTGCGGATCAACACGCCCGCAGGCGAGCAGACTGAGAAATTTCTCTTCTATCGCGGGGTAGCGAGTTTTTCCGTGCCGGTTTCCGCGACGCTCGCTGACAACGGCCGAGTTCTCACGCGCAACTCCGCAACACAAGGAATTCCAGCCATGATTCTTTTCGAGAGGCGCGGGGACAAACTGGGATTCCGCATTGCGGAAAGCTCAGAAACGGAGTCCGCCCTCGATGCCCCTGAACTGAACGCAAGCATGGATTCGCTAAAGCAAGCTATCGAGAACATCCTGATCGCGCAAGGCCTCTATCGGGATGAGGCGCAAGCCATGCTTGAAACCTGGCGCGATTCCTGGTTCGAAGAAGGCAGCCGTTTGCTTTACATCGTCCCGCGCGGGATTGTGGATACGGTGCTGCCGCTGACGATCCAGCCCGCACCAGCCCAGACGGTGCGCGTGTTCGTGGGCCGCCTGGAATTGGTGACCCCGGCCACCGAAAGAGACGTGGAGCAGGCCTTGGCGCGGCACGATCGCAGAACTCTGGCGCGCTACAACCGTTTCCTCGTGCCCATCCTTGAACGCATGCTCGCCGACAACAATAATCCGACGGTTCAGGCGCAATTGCGCCAGTATCTGAATTCCCCCCTCGCACTCGACGCCCAATCCAACTGAGGTAATCTAGCCCGAACGGCTCTTGTGAATTCCTCAATTGGCTGCAGAGGATTCACATGAGAAAGGATGGGCACGATGCGCACCGTAACCTATGGCGGAGCGGTGAGCCTGGACGGTTTTCTCGCCGGGGTGGACGGCTCGCTCGACTGGCTGCACTTCAGCAAGGATGTCCAGCAAGTGATGACCGACTACTTGAAAAACGTCGATACGATCCTGATGGGACGCAAAACTTACGACGTTTCTGTCGCCATGAAGCCTTCGTCCGCAAAGAAACCAGCCAACGCCAAAACCCGAAAGTCCAAAGTGCCCGCCGTGCGCACCTATGTCTTCTCACGCACGCTCAATTCCATTGACGATCCGAACGTTGTACTAGTGGCCTCCGACGCGGCCGACTTCGTCCGCGATCTGAAAGGCCGCCCAGGAAAGCAGATCTGCTTGATGGGCGGCGGCGAACTCGCCCAATCTCTCCTCGCCGCCGGCCTCGTTGACGAAATTGGCCTGAACATCCACCCCATTCTTCTCGGCTCGGGAATCCCGACTTTTCGCGATCCAGGCCAGCGCGTGAAACTCACCCTCACAGAGTGCCGCCAACTTGAGGGGGGCTGCATCCTCGCAAACTACCAGGTCTCACACGCCGAGTAATCTTGGCGTGGGTGGAACATGATCTACTTAGGAATCGGCGATGGTTTGTCAGTTTCCGGTTACTCAACTTATCAGGCGGGACGCAAGCGTTGACGTGCGGCTCTTCTGGGTTACTTACCTTTCTTGCTCGTCCGAGGCCTAACTTGAACTGTCACGAGGTTTGAATCAATCGTCCCCTTCCAGGCCTTGAACGGCAACTTGTCAATGTCTTCCTGTTTCAGATAGCCGCCGTTCCAGCCGGGCGTCGAGGAGATGCCACGCGAGTAGTATTCCGCCCCGACCGTGTAGTGGCCGGTTTTGCTCAGGTCTGGGAACTCTATCGAGTCCATGTCGACATATGTGCCATAGTAGTGGGCTTTGTTGAGGGTCAGCCAATTAGTGGCAAACGTTTTCTCGAAATCCGGGTCGGGCTCTGGGATACGGTCAGCAATAGGCCCTCTAGAGGTTTCAAGCTTTGAGCCTGCTTTCAGAAAGAGTCGCAAGATCGAATTGCCATATGTGGCGTCAACCTTTTGAGCGATAAAGATGTCGTCAGCGCCGACGTTCCAGATTTCTACCCTAAGCCTTAGAGTTTCACCGGGACATATCACGCTCTTTTCCGGTATTAGTCTTACTTCGATCTTTGGAGTGGAATCCCCGCAGGTCGTGGGATATCCCATTCCCACAGTCGCAACTAATATTGATAGCAACGCAACCAAAACAGTGATTCCGTGGCGCACGATCGCACCTCCCCGCTCATTCTAAGACTGCTACTCTTAGACACCAACGCCAGTTCTTTGAGTCAATCATCCTTGTGACCGACTAACGAGGTAGCAAAAACTCCTCGCCAACAGAACCGATCCCAACTTGACCGCAATCCCATTGCCCCCTAGAATAGATGATTCACAGTGATCGATTTTTGCAATCTGATGGATTCATCTTCCGGCCCAGCGGCCACCCGCTGGGCTGCGCTGTTTTTAGGGCGCTAATTCCAGAACCGAGGTTGGAATGATCGACGGTCCGATGCTTGAAGGTCTCACTTTCGACGACGTGCTGCTGCTGCCCGGCAAATCTTCCGTTTTGCCCGCCGAGGTCGACACGCGAACCTGCTTCACCCGCAAATTGTCGCTGGATATCCCCCTGGCCTCCGCGGCCATGGACACCGTAACCGAATCGCGCCTGGCCATCGCCATGGCGCGCCAGGGCGGCATCGGCCTGGTGCACCGCAACATGCCCATCGACCGCCAAGGCGAAGAAGTCGACCGCGTAAAGCGCTCGGAAAGCGGCATGATTGTTGACCCCGTGACCATCTCGCCGGACATCACTCTGCGCCAGGCGCTCGAAATCATGACGAAGTATCGCATATCCGGTTTGCCCGTCACGCGCGGTACGCGCCTCACGGGAATCCTCACGAATCGCGATCTTCGCTTCGAAAAGAATCACGCCCAGCTGGTCGGCTCCGTCATGACCAAGGATAATCTCGTTACCGTCCCCGTCGGCACCACGCTGGAAGAAGCCGAACGCATCCTGCAGAAGCACCGCATCGAAAAGTTGCTTGTCGTCGATCAGGATTTCAACCTGAAGGGTCTAATCACCGTAAAAGACATCCAGAAGAAACGCGCCTATCCGCGAGCCGCCAAGGACGATCACGGCCGCCTGCGCGTTGGCGCCGCCGTCGGCGCGACCGGGGACTACCTCGAACGCGCCGTGGAAATGTTCAAAGCCAAAGCCGATGTACTGGCCATTGACACGGCCCACGGCCACACCTCGCGCGTCATGGACGCCATCAAGGCCATCCGCCAGCGCCTCCCCGAGGCACAGGTAATCGCCGGCAACGTGGCCACGTTCGAAGCCGCGAAAGACCTCATTGCGCTCGGCATAGACGGCCTGAAAGTGGGCATCGGCCCCGGTTCGATCTGCACCACGCGCGTCGTTACCGGGGCGGGTGTGCCTCAGCTAACCGCGATTATGGAAGCCGCGCGCGCCGCCCAAGGCACCGGTATCCCCATCATTGCCGATGGCGGCATCAAGTATTCGGGCGACATCACCAAAGCGATCGCCGCGGGCGCATCCTGCGTGATGATCGGAAGCCTTTTTGCCGGCACGGAAGAATCTCCCGGCGAAACGATTCTGTATCAGGGTCGCACTTTCAAATCGTATCGAGGCATGGGCTCGATGGGCGCCATGGATGCGGGCTCCGACCGTTACGCGACAGTCCAGGACACGGAAGAACGCGGCAAGTCCGTCCCGGAAGGCGTCGAAGGCCGCGTACCCTACAAAGGTTCACTTGGCGGTCTGACTGACCAACTCGTCGGTGGCCTCAAGAGCGGCATGGGCTACGTCGGAGCGTCCACACTGCGGGAGCTCACCGAAAAGGCGCGCTTCGTTCGCATCACCGCCGCTGGGCTGCGTGAAAGTCACGTTCACGACGTGATCATCACTCGTGAAGCGCCAAACTATCGAATGGAGTAACCCGGCTTTCTTGCGGAGTACAGAAAGTATTGCCTCCAATGAATCGCTATCTATCAAAACCGTGCATGCGAGGAGCGTTCACCGTTTTTTCGATGAAGTCCGCGTTGACCTTCGGTTCTCTCTTCTGCTTGCTGATCCCCGGAGCTTCCTCTCGTGGCTGAGCAACCCTGGCGCAATCCTCGCCCCGCTCCTCAATTAGAGGAAATGCAGCCTCGTTTGCATAAACTTCTAATTCCCTCCTGGCTTCGCGCGTGGTGGCCCGCCCTGATCTGGGCTTGCATCATATTTACTCTCTCGACCGACTCCTTCTCCTCAGAACACACCGCATCGATTCTTCTGCCCGTCGTGCGCTGGCTTTTCCCTCATTTGACTCACCATCAATTCAGCGTGATTCATCATCTCATTCGCAAGAGCGCCCATTTCACCGAATACTTTATTTTCTGTGTGCTCCTTTTCCGGGGGTTTCGCGGCGATCACCGTGGCTGGCGTTGGACCTGGGGAATCTCTGCTCTCTCCGTCGCCGCCGGCTATTCCATCATGGACGAGATCCATCAAGCGTTCGTCGCCAGCCGCGGCGCCTCGCCCTATGATTCCCTGCTCGACTCACTCGGCGCCTTCTTCGCCTTCGCCGTCATTTGGCTGTGGTTCTATCTCCGCCGGCCTGGAACACCTGCTCTTCCCAATCCTGCTTCCCAGGCGGATACGCCGGCATCCTGATCTACCCCCGGGCGTCTCTCCCATCCCGACGACAACATTTGCCCATGAGTCGCGGCAATGTTACTTTGCTTTACACCGAACTCATCCACTCGGGCCTGCGCACATGAAATCCAAGAAACCGCCATTTCTCCAATACATCTGCCTCGCTCTTCTCTTTGTCGTCGCCGCCAGCTATCAGGTTCGCTCTGTTCTCTATGCCTTCCCGGCCTATTTTCATCGCCAGGCCGCAGCTAATCCCTTGGTTGCCAACTACGAAAACGGCCACCCGGTCGCGCAGTTTGTCGGCCTCTCCGCCCAGCGCGTCGGCGTAAAGGAGGGCGACATCCTGCTCGCCGTAAACGGTCGGCCGTTTCGCGGACTTGCTGTTTTCGGCGAAGCTATGCGCCTCGCCAGGCCTGGCGATTCGCTTACGGTCGAAGTCCTCACTCCCGGTGACACGCGGCCGCGTTCCGCCACTATCCGTCTCGAGCCCGTCTCTTCACCTCCCTTTAATTGGACCGGCGCCTCCCTTCTCGCCTTGAAGCTGGTCATGCCCACATTGTGCATCCTGTTGGGTTTCTGGGTCGCAGCGGTGCGCCCTCGCGACCCCTCGGCTTGGTTTCTTTGTCTCATCATGCTGTTTTTCTCCGTGTTCTACTGGGCCGGCCTGGAGAGTTGGGGGCCGATTGTTCGCGACGTTGCCGGGGCTTATCGTGCCGCGGTCGGCACGGCCTGGCCGATCTTCATGTTGCTCTTTGGCGTGTACTTCCCCGAGCCCTTCCCTGGCAAAGAACCGCTTTGGTTTACGTGGTCCAAGCGCATCCTCATTTCCGTTCTCATTGCCTTCTGCGTTTCGAGCGTCGTCGTGCAGCTCGGCGAGATTGAAAACTTTTCTGCCGTCGCCTCCCTGGCCGCGTTGATGCAGCATCTCGGCAAGCTTCAATTCATTCTCAGTTTCGTTGCTACCGGTGGTTTCTTCGCATGCATGGCCGTGAAGAGAAGCAAGGCGGTCACGCCTGACGCCAAGCGGAGATTGAAACTGCTCTACTATGGATCCAGCGTCAGCATGGGCCCCGCATGCATTCTCTTCGTGGTCCAGGCCATCAAGGGCAGCCCGTTCGAAGGAATTTTCCCGCCCTGGTTGGTATTGTCTGCGCTCTCGCTGATGCTTCTGTTCCCCGTCACTCTGGCATATGTGATCGTCGTCCATCGCGCCATGGACGTCCGTGTGGTCATCCGCCAGGGCTTGCAATACGCCCTCGCCAGCGGCGGCATCCGCGTCTTGCAGATTCTCCTCACGATTTTCGTGGGGTTCAGCGTTGTCATTTTCTCGCGCAGCCGCAAACTGAGTCTTCCCAACGAAATCACCACCATCTCCCTTGGTATGTTAGCGGTCATCTGGCTTCGCAAAGCCGGCGAACGCCTTCGCCGGTGGACCGATCGCCGCTTCTTCCGCGATGCCTACGACTCGGAACAGATTCTCGAAGCCCTTAGTGAAGAGGTGCGTTCCATTGTCGAAAGGCAGCCCCTCCTCGAGCGCGTCGCCACTAAAATCGCAGAGTCGCTCCACATCCCTCGCGTTGCGGTACTTCTTGAAGAAGCGGGCTTTTACCGCCCGGCCTTTGCTCTCGGCTACCCGGCTGCGCTCGATGTGGAATTCTCCAAATCCAGCGCCACGGTGCACCGATTGAAGCAAGAAGCCGCGCCTGCACGCGTTTATTTTGACGATGAAACATCGTGGGTCAACTCAACCGTTCTTTCCGGCGACGAGCGCAACAACCTGGCCTCCCTTGGACCCCAACTTCTTGTTCCCCTCGCGGTGAAGGAAAAGCTCCTCGGCATCCTCAGCCTCGGCCAAAAACGTTCCGAAGCGCCCTACTCCGGTACCGACGTTCGCCTTCTGAAATCAGTTGCAACGCAAACCGCGCTCGCTCTTTCCAACGCCGAGCTCACCTCCGCCATCGCCGACGAAGTCGCCCGTCGCGAAAAACTGAATCGTGAGATTGAAATCGCCCGCGAAGTCCAGGAGCGCCTCTTCCCTCAGCATCTCCCCGAAATCGCCGGCCTCGATTACTTCGGCCGCTGCCGCACCGCTCTCGCCGTCGGCGGCGACTACTACGATTTTCTCGCCCTGCCCGGCGGCAAGCTCGGCGTCGCTCTCGGCGATGTCTCCGGCAAAGGGATCGCCGCCGCGCTCACTATGGCCAGCCTCCAGGCATCGCTCCGCGCTGACGCCATGCGCGCTGGCGACGACATTGCCGGTCTCATCACCCGGGTCAATGCCATGCTTTACGACGCTTCCACCGAGGATCGCTACGCCACTCTCTTCTATGCGCAATTTGACCCCGCCACTCGCAAACTCAGCTACGTCAACGCCGGCCATTGCCCGCCCGTCCTCTTGCGGGCCGCAGCCAACTCCCCCATAGAACGCCTCGACAAGGCCGGCGGCACCGTTGTCGGCCTTCTCCCAGATTGTGTCTACGATCAAGCCGAAATTTCTCTCGCGCCCGGCGATCTCTTGGTCATTTATACCGATGGCTACAGCGAGGCCATGAGCACCCATCTCGAAGAATGGGGGGAAACGCGCCTCTTCGCCGCTGTCGCGACTTGCGATGGCCTTCCCGCCAAGGATTGCATCACCAGAATTACGCAAGCCGCCGACGCTTTTGTTTCGGGCGCTCCCCAAAGCGACGACATGACTTTGGTCATCCTCCGCGCGCTCTAGGCCCATCGGTTGCGTTGACTCCCGGATGTTCCCGGCTTCGATAAATAGTTATTGACAGAGTCATGTAAAGTGTGGTATTCTTTTGCATGGAGAATTAGACGTTGCCGCCTTCCGGGCGGCTATTTTTTTGCCCGCTCGGACCCTTAACGCTCGCTGGTCAGCTCTAATCTCTCACTCGGTTCTCTGACAAGTTGCTCAAAAAATCCGTGATTGCCATCCCGAGCGAAGCGAGGGATCTGCTTTTATTGCGGCTTTTCAGCAGCGCGTTGAGCTGGCGCGCTTCCACTCTGGCTCTAAATCAAATTCACTTTTAAGAGGCTTCCATGACCAATACGAATTCCGGTACGGGTGTCGCCACGCGTTGCCAGTTTCGATTCTCCGATGGCCGCCGTTGCCGTATGTTGCGCAGCCCGGACCATTCTTCCTTCTGTGCCTTCCATGCCCGCCAGGAACTCCAGCTCCTCGAGTCCCAGCGCCTCGGCGGCGAAATTTCCGCGTCTCTCCACGGCGATTTCCTCACCGCTATGGACATCAACCACGTCCTCGGCAAACTCTTCATCGCCGTCGCCCAGGACCGTATCCCCGCTCGCAAAGCTTCCATCCTTACCTACCTCGGCCAGGTCTTGCTCTCTTCCCTACCGCACGCCAAGCAGGAGTTCCCTTTCTATTACAAATCCGAGCACTGGAACAGAGTCCTCGCCAATGCGGCCCCTTTGTCCTCTCCTCGCTCCCTCTCCACGGCCACTTCCTCTCCCGAATCTGTCCCGGAGCTCCCCGAACCAGCCTCCCCCGAACCAGACTAAGCTCTTATCCGCATCGCAAGCTGTCTGTTGCCCGCTTACCTCTGCCAGCTCAATCGGTCGTAAGTACCTCTCCCGGCGGTTCTGAAGCTATAATCCCTCCACTCATGACGCTTGCTTCCGGCTCAAGGCTGGGACCGTATGAGATTTGTGGGGCTGTTCGGCGCGGGCGGGACGGGCGAATGCTAGGTGCGGTTTTCGAAGTCAAAAAGGAAATTCCGGTTACATCCGGTGACCAGAGGGAGCGAGGCGAAGCAACTCGCACGGCCGCCGCTTCGCTGCCACTGAGCGGGGCAGTGTACGCTTTAGCGATTACTGCGGTCGCTCTCCACATGGCGTTCAGCGGCCGGTTTGGATTCTTTCGTGATGAACTTTACTATGCCGCTTGTGGAGAACATCTGGCCTGGGGCTATGTCGACCACGCCCCTCTCGCTCCGTTTCTCGCCCGCCTGAGTCGCGCTCTCTTGGGCGATTCGCTCTCAGCCCTGCGTTTTTTGCCGGCGCTAGCGGCTTCGGCCAAGGTGCTTCTTGGGGGGTGGCTGGCTCGGGAGCTGGGTGGCGGGAAGTACGCGCAGTTCCTCGCGTCATTTTGCGTGTTGCTTGCTCCCGTCTACCTGACATTTGACAGTTTTTTCTCGATGAATGCGTTTGAGCCGCTGTTTTGGATGGCCTGCGTGGCGATTGTGCTGCGCATTCTGAATGGCGGAAATCCAAAGCTTTGGCTTCTGTTCGGACTCTGTGCCGGCATTGGGATTTTGAACAAACACTCTATGCTTTTTTTTGGTTCGGGGATTGCGCTTGGGCTGCTGGGGACCTCTGCGAGGAAGCATTTTTGGCAACCGTGGATTTGGCTGGCCGCCGGAATCGCATTCCTTTGCTTCCTCCCTAATTTGCTTTGGGAAATTCAAAATGGCTGGCCAACACTGGCTTTGTTTCACGCGGTGATGGGTACGAAGTACGTGATCGTTTCACCGTGGGAATACGTCTGGCAACAGACCTTGCTGACACATCCCCTGGCCGCACCAATTTGGTTGGCCGGTCTGTGGTATTTGCTGCGAGATTCGCTCGGAGAAAGGTATGCCGTACTGGCCTGGGCATACTTCACAGTTCTGTCGGAGATGCTCATCCTGCACGGGAAAATCTATTATCTCGCGCCCGCGTACGTGATGTTGCTGGCTGCCGGCTCAGTCTGGATTGAACTTCGGTTGGTTCCACGAGTCGGGGCATGGTTGCGGCCGACGATAGCAGTGCCGTTATTGATCGGCGGAGTGATTGCCGCTCCGCTAGCGATTCCGATTCTTCCGGTCGAAGCCACAGTTCGCTATACGCGTTTCTGGGATGTGCAGGCGATTCACGTGGAAAACGTGCCGCAGGGCGAGCTGCCGCAATTCTTCGGGGATATGTTCGGCTGGCCGGAACAGGTTCGCGCGGTGGCAGGCGTTTATCAGACGCTGCCGGAGTCCGAGCGCGCTCAAGCGGTCGTGCTTGCCTACAACTATGGGGAAGCTTCCGCCATAAGTTACTTCGGCCCGAAGCTGGGCTTGCCGCGACCCATTAGCGGTCACAACCAGTACGGCTTGTGGGGACCTGGGGCGATGACCGGCCAAGTTGCCATTGCGATCGGGTTTACAGAACGCCAGTTACGCCAGTTTTATGACGAAATCACGCCCGCAGCGAGCGTCTCGCCGCAGTACGCAATGCCGGAAGAGTCCCGGCTTACGATTTTCGTTTGTCGGCGCCCTAAGAAGAGCCTGCAGGAATCATGGGCGGAGTGGAAGTACCTGAGTTAAGGCTCCGGCGGTGATGGACGCGTTGATGAAACGCCGGAGTCAAACTGTTTCAGGCCTGAACTCCCCAAACTGTTAGAGGACAGTGCTCGCGCAATGTAATTGCTGACTCCTGGCTTGTTCTGCCAGCTGGTCCGAAAACGTGGCGTGGGAGCCAAAATACTAAAGTCATCATGTGTTGTCGGAATTTGGAAGGTGCGGGTTGTAGTCGAAAGACGGCGCAGCCTCGCTCAGCATGGAAAATCCACCAGTCCCGTCTCCAGTCGCTAAACCCTTTGGAATCCGCACTTCCAGAAGCGCGCCGGTAAACTCTCTGGAATGAACACTTCCAGAACATTGGACTTAAAACCCTTTGGAATGAACACTTACGAAAAAATAGGGGGGAGCCACCTAGCTTGGCCAGCTCGAAAAGCAATTCGCCCCTCGCGCATATCCGCGCCGGCCGCATCGTTCGGCCGTTCCGGGGTCATTGCAACAGGTTCGTGATGCGGCTCCGCGGGCCGGTTACGCTCCGCGCTGGAGATATTCGTCCGCACAAGCCCTGGACACCGAACCGCTATCTTAACGAGCGAGTTCCGCTGTTGCAGCGCTAGGTACACGCTCTCGTAGAGCGCCACCACCGCATGTCTTGTAAGAGAATGTGGATCTCGCATTCTGCGCTGGTGCAATGATTCGGTGCCTGGCTGTTCTGGACACGGACAGCTTCCGGGCAGGGACTTCACTTTTCGAGTTAGTGCGTTTGCCAGGCACTTTGGTGGGGGAGAAGATGAACCTTCACAAAATGGGGAAAAAGCCGTTTTGGTTCACTCCCATCTTACTGCTGTTGAAGGCGATCGTTTTCTGTGGACTTCTGATCGGCTGATGACACGTGCACCTTCGCTTCGCGCGGCATGGCGCCCGCGAGCAGAAGTACCGCGCCGCAATACATCAGCGTATCGAACACGTAATTAAGTCCCTTGCCGAGGCTGGCGCGGTCCGCTACTCCGATCGGCACATACACGACCAACTCCACGAACAGCACGGTCAACCCCAGCCAGGTGGCGGCGGCGCGGGTTTTCTTGCCAAAAAGCAACAGGATGCCCGCGACTGCGTAAACCACGGCCGCCACGTAAGTCCAAATGGCGTGTCCATAGACGTACTCAGGAGTCAGCCGTTCCAGCGGAACGCCCGGAACGCGATCGCCGTGCAGGAATTGCTCGAAGCTGTAAAACAGCACGGGAATGCCGACGAAGTATCGCGCAATCGTCGCAAGGACGTGCTTGCCGCGTTCGCGCCACTCGGCGGTGAGGCTGGCCGCCAGCGCCAGCGCGCCGCCGCTGAAAGATAATTCCCGAAGCATCAGCGTCAGCCCAAGCGGATTTCGCGGACGGCGCGCCCAGCCCGGAGCATCCATCAAGAGAACGAAAAGGAAAAACGTCAAGGCCAGCAAACTTGCGGAGAGTCGCGTCTGAATCCCCGTCACCAGGCTAAGCGCGGCTGCGATAAAGCAAGCACCTACAAGGTACGCCCAAAAGTAATGCCATGGAATCCAGGCCGGCACGATCGATGCGATGGCCTTCGTCAAGGTGAAATGTTCGGTGCCGAATGCCGCGAGTGGCGCCGCGTAAAAAAGCGGCCCGAAGAGGATCAGCTTGTCGAGTCCTCGCGCCTTTTGCCAATCGCCGCGAAGAAAAATTGCGACCAGCCCGATGGCAAGAATCACTCCACCGGCTAAATACGACCAAATCACCTCGCTGGGAATCGCGAGGAAAATCATGGCTGCCGGCGAGTTCAGTAAGTTGCCGCTCACGGCGTTTCCTTTCAGCCTTGTCCCGGCCTAGGCTACAACCTCGCGTTTGTTCGGCGGATTCATCGGCGGAGTTTATCACGAAGCCGGTTTTTTCCAGTCTTGCCAGATCTATGCGCGCGTATGCGCCTGACGAGTGGTCAGCCCAAACCAGGTACTGAGTTCCGATTCCTGAAACGGCTAGGTTCGATCGACGGGATAGCCAATCTCGCATGCGTCAGCCAAAACACCCGCAAACTCTACGGTAGCATTCAATTCTCGTGCCAATTTTTGAGTCAGCGGCACATGTTCATACATTTGTCGCACGCCTGACAGGCTAATGGGTTGTTCGTAGTAGTCCTCCGCCCATTCCTTATAACTGCTCGGGTTCTGGTCGAGAATGGCGAGCATCCATGCGGAGCCGTCTGGGTCGTCGCCATCCGGGTAAGATATTTTTCCAGTGCTCCATTGAGCGTCTTCAGTACCCCGCCAAATACAGAAGGTTGTGTCTTCCATTGAGAAGCCAGGTTCAGTGGCGAAAGATTTGAAGACCTCCGGAACAGAATCGAGCACGCCGGGCCAGACCTTGGGAGTTTCCATGTTCCACGGTGACATCTCAGACTCGTGGTCGAACCCCTTCAAAAGTGCACCGTGGAGTCCGAAACCGCAGTACCAACCATCGCCTTGACCATTTCGCATGGAAGCAATCTGCTCGCCCTCGGCCCATCTGCTGTTGAACGAGTAATAGCGATAGTCCCACGCCCTCATCATGATGGCGTCGAGCATCGCCAGTGATTGCGTCAGTCTCTTGAGAGTATCTATCGCTGGAAGCGAAAAAAGGTCTTTTGTTGAAATCATCGGCTGCGAGATTTTATACGCACAGCCCGTTGAATTGAAGTCTCGCTGCTCCAAACGTCGAGTGAGTCGCATCATCCGGACAATGGTTTTGCAGCGAATTCACTTGTTCGGCTGGATCACAAGCAAAACGCCCGCCGCGGCAAAGCCGTGACGGGCGGATACTGGTTAACACTGGCGGACGAACTCAGTTGTTGGCTTCGGCCGTCTCTTCCTTCTTGGTCTTTTCTTTCTTTTCTTTTTTCTTCAGTTCGTAGCCGACAATCTCCAGGATGGCTACCTTCGCTCCGTCGCCGACGCGGATGCCGGCGTGGATGATCCGCGTATAGCCTCCGGCGCGGTCCGCGAATTTCGGCGCGATTTCGCCGAAGAGTTTTTGCGTGACGGCGGGAGTCATGAGGTAAGACGCCGCCTGCCGCCGCGATTGCAGCGTGTCGCGCTTGCCGAGCGTGATGATTTTTTCCGCCACGGGCCGGGCGGCTTTCGCACGCGTCAGCGTGGTGGTAATCCGTCCATGCTCAAACAAATTCGTAACCAGGTTCCGCAACGTCGCGCGACGGTGCGACGGATTGCGCCCAAGTTTTGATCCTGAATTTAGATGCCGCATCGTCTGTCCCTTTAGCTTCTAGTATCCGGAATCGGCCACTCCTCTGAGGCAGGCCGCAAAAACATTTCCACTGTTCGGGAAGTTGAAGAGTTCTATTGAACTCTTCAACTTTGAACCTTTAACGCAACTTACAGCCCGACCGTGTCTTCGCTCGGCGGCGGCGCCGTTTGGCTTGGCAGCGGCGGCCAGATAATGCGGCCGTGCTCGTCGAACTTCATGCCCAGGCTGAGGCCCATCTTGGTCAGTATATCCTTGATCTCGTTCAGCGATTTGCGGCCAAAGTTCTTGGTCTTCAGCATTTCGTTTTCGCTCTTCTGCACGAGCTCGCGAATGGTCTGTATGTTGGCGTTCTTCAAGCAGTTGTAGGAACGCACGGAAAGCTCCAGTTCTTCCACCGAGCGGTCCAGATGCTCGAGACGCGGATCGTTGGCGATTTCCTGGGGCAGCTCCGCCATTTCCGTCGGCTCTTCAAAGTTGATGAAGATGCTCATGTGATCCTTCACCAGCTTCGCGGCCAATCCGATGGAGTCCTGCGGAGTGATGGCGCCGTTCGTCCAGACTTCGATCATCAGCTTCTCATAGTCGGTCATCTGGCCAAGGCGCGCCGCTTCCACGGCGTAATTGACTTTGCGCACCGGCGAGTGAACCGAGTCCACCGGGATGTATCCGATCGGCAGATCCTCGTCGTAGTTGCGGTCCGCGGCGACGTAGCCGCGGCCGTTCTTGACGCGCATCTCGATTTGCAGCTTGCCGCCTTCGCTGACGGTCGCGATGTACACGCTCTTATCGAGCACCGCGAAGTCCGCGTCTTCTTCGATTTGCGCCGAAGTGACAGGACCAGGATGTTCCACGTTGAAGAAAATCGTCTTCGGCAGGTCCGTGTTCAGTTTGATCGGCACTTGCTTCAGGTTGAGGATAATGTCCGTGGCATCCTCAACAACGCCGGGAATCGAAGAGAATTCGTGCAGCACTCCTTCGATTTTTACGGCGGTGATGGCAGCGCCTTCAATCGAGCTCAACAGCGCGCGGCGCAGCCCATTTCCAACCGTCGTGCCCCATCCCCGCTCAAACGGCTGCGCGGAAAACCGCCCATACTTCTCCGTCAGCGATTCCAGCTCGGATGCAAGGCGCTTTGGTTTTTGAAATCCCTTCCACATCGTGTTCCTTCCTTCTGGGCCGGTCTACCTGGCCCCAAAAACTGCGGCGCCCTCGCGCCGGCTATGGTTCTTGTGAAGCGCCAGGATTGCTCCCGGCGGCTGGTTACTTCGAGTAGAGCTCGACGATGAGCTGCTCGTTGATCGGCGGCGTCTGCACGTCTTCGCGCTTCGGCAGAGCCACGACCTTCGCCTTGAACTGTTCGCGGTCCTGCTCGAGCCAGGGCACCGCGCTCTGGCTTTGCGCCACGTTGCGCGCTTCGAGCACCATGGCGTTCTGGTGCATCTTTTCCTTGATAGCCACTTCTTCGCCGACGGTCACGAGATAAGAAGGAATGTTGACCTTCTTGCCGTTCACGCGAACATGGCCATGAAGCACGAGCTGCCGCGCCTGGGAACGCGAGGACGCCAGTCCCGCGCGCCATACCACGTTGTCCAGACGGCGCTCGAGCGTGATGATCAGGTTTTCGCCCGTCGGGCCCTTGGCCCGCACGGCTTTCTCAAAGTAGCCTCGGAACTGACGTTCAAGCAGCCCGTACGTGCGCTTCACTTTCTGCTTTTCGCGCAACTGCAGGCCGTAACCCGCGACCTTGGGGCGCCGCGACTGACCGTGCTGTCCCGGAATGAAGTTGCGCTTCTCAATCGCGCACTTCTCCGTGAAGCACCGCAGCCCCTTCAAAAACAGCTTCTGCCCTTCCCGGCGGCACAGGCGGCAGACTGCATCTCGGTGTCTTGCCAACTTCTATTCTCCCTTCCCAAAACTCTGGTGAGACGGACGTTCGTGTCTGTCTCGTCGAATCTCCTGGTTCATCAAACGCGGCGCCTTTTCGGAGGACGGCAGCCGTTGTGCGGAATCGGCGTCACGTCGCGGATCAACACGATGTGCAGCCCGGCGGCGGCGAGAGCGCGCACAGCGGACTCGCGTCCTGAACCCGGCCCCTTCATGCGGACTTCCACGCTCTTCATGCCATATTGGTCGCGCGCCACGCCCGCGGCAGCCAACGAAGCCTGCTGCGCGGCATAGGGGGTGCCCTTGCGAGAGCCCTTGAAGCCGATGGCTCCCGCCGAAGACCAGCACATCACGCGTCCATCGGGATCGGAGATGGTGATCTGCGTGTTGTTGAAAGTAGCCGCCACGTAGACTACGCCGTGCGGAACCACGCGGCGTTCGCGCTTCTTCTTGAATTCTTTTTTGCGCTTTGTAGCGGCTGCCGGTTTTCCCGGTGCTGCTGTTGCGTCCGGCACTGCGCCTTTTTGATCTTTTGCCACTGTTCACTCCGTTTCGAGTATCGCGAAATCTGAAGATCTGCTTCGGAAAGGCACGGCGTACCGTGCCCCTAACACAAATGTTGTTAGCCCTTCTTGCCTACGGTCTTCTTCTTCGCCGCCACAGCGCCGCGCCGCGGACCCTTCCTCGTGCGGGCGTTCGTGTGCGTGCGCTGTCCTCGCACCGGGAGATTCCGGCGGTGCCGGATTCCACGATAGGCCTGGATTTCAATCAGCCGGCGGATGTTCATCTGGATCTCCTTGCGGAGATCGCCTTCCACGCGGCCCTCTTTTTCAATTTCCTGCCGGAGATGATTCACCTCGTCTTCGGTCAGGTCGCGGATCTTTTTCGTGTGATCGACGCCCGCCTTCGCGGCGAGCTTTCGAGCGCGCTCCTGCCCGATGCCGTAGATCGAAGTCAGTCCGACCCAAAGGCGCTTCTGCGGCGGAAGGTCAACACCTGCGATGCGTGCCATTCTTTCTCCTTAACCCTGGCGTTGCTTGTGCTTCGGATTAACGCAAATAACCCGCACCACGCCGCGCCGGTGGATCACTTTGCATTTGTCACAAATCTTTTTTACCGATGCCCGTACTTTCATTTCGTTTGTCCCTCATTGCGACCGCGTTTAGCGATCAGCGGCCCGCCTCCGAAGGCGCGCCCCCCAAACCAGGGCCATTAGATGAGCTAGCCCCTTACAAAGTCGCAACTCCAAAAATCACGGGCCGACACTACGCTACTTGTAGCGATACACAATCCGGCCGCGCGTCAGATCGTACGGCGAAAGCTCTACTGCTACTTTGTCTCCCGCCAGAATCCGGATGAAATTCTTGCGCATCTTGCCGGATACGTGCGCCAGCACCTGATGCTTGTTTTCGAGCTCCACGCGAAACATCGCATTTGGCAGCGGCTCAATCACCGTCGCCATTACTTCTATGGCGTCCTCTTTAGGATTTCCAGAGTCGCCTTTTTCTTTTTTCTCGCGAATGGGTCTCGCCATATTCTCCTGCGTTACCAGCGCCGGGCTAAAACCCAGTCGCTGCCTTGCACATGCTTCCTACTCTCACCAGGACGGCCCGGTGGATTCCTTCGGACGGGTCAGTATCCACGGCCCGTTCGCCGTGACCGCCACGGTGTGCTCGAAATGAGCCGAGGGGCTGCCATCCGCCGTTTCCGCCACCCACTCATCCCGCATGCGAACTTCCGGCCGGCCCGCGTTGACCATCGGCTCAACAGCGATGACCATGCCTTCCTGCAACCGCGCGCCGCGCCCTTCTTCGCCGTAATTCGGCAAATTAGGTTCGTCGTGCATCTTCGTGCCGATGCCGTGCCCGACAAACTCGCGCACCACCGAATACCCGTGCTGCTCGACCCAGCTCTGCACCGCGTGGCCGACATCGCCGAGGCGATTGCCGGCGCGCATCTTGTCAATCGCGCGGTCCAGCGATTCGCGGGTTACATCCAGCAGCTTCTTCACTTCCGGCCGAATCTGCCCGACCGGAACGGTGACCGCCGAATCCGCGAAATATCCGTCCACTTCCATCCCGAAATCGATCGAGACGATGTCGCCCTCGCGCAATTTGCGCTTGGGCGACGGAATCCCGTGAACGATCTCGCTGTTCACCGAGGTGCACAGCGAACAAGGATAACCGCGGTATCCCTTGAACGCCGGCTTGCCCGGCATGACGGCGATTTTCTCCTCGGCAAACTTTTCGAGGTCCATCGTCGTCAGCCCCGGCCGCACCATGTCACGCAACGCCGTCAAAGTCTCGTGCACGATAAGCCCGGCGCGGTGCATCTTTTCCAGCTCTTCGGCGCTGCGCAAATGAATGGCCATCGTTTCTACTAGCGGCCCTTCCCGAACTGACTAATGCTTGCCGCGTGCCTGATGCAAAGCCTTCCAAATCTGCTGTTCGACTTCGTCCACGCTCTTGGACGCGTCCACGTCGTGAAGCAGGCCCAGCCTCCGGTAGTACGCAACCAGGGGCGATGTCTGCTTCTCATACGCACGCAGCCGCGGCGCCACAATTTCTTCGCGGTCGTCCGGCCGCTGAAAAAGCTCTCCGCCGTCCACATCGCAGCGCCCCTCGGACCTCGGGGGACGGTCGTAGAGATTATAAATCTCTCCGCCCGTCTTGCACGTGCGCCGGCCGGAAATGCGCCGGAGAATCAGAGCCGTATCGATCGCCAGATGAATCACGAACGGCCGCCGGAAACCATGCTGCTTCAGCAACTCACCCAGGTACTGCGCCTGAGCGACGGTACGTGGAAACCCGTCGAACACAAAACCGTGCGAACAATCCGGCCGCTCGATGCGTTCCCTGACCATCTTGAGCACCAGCGAATCCGAAACAAGTTCGCCGCGCTCCATGATGGGCTTGGCCTTCGCTCCAAGCACCGTGCCCCTGGCGATGTTCTCGCGGAGCATGTCGCCTGTCGAAAGGTGCGGCACGGCGTACTTCGCGGCAAGCTGCTTCGCTTGCGTGCCTTTCCCCGCGCCCGGAGGCCCGAGGAAAATCACGGCGCGATTGAGCTCTTCCGCGGGCCGTTTTTCCGGCACCACTGGGCTCGTCGCCATTCCGTTACCGCCGGCCGCGCAACCGGCCCTTCCGAGCAAACCCTTCGTAATTCCGCATGACCAGCTGCGCTTCCAGCTGCTGAACGGTGTCCATGGCCACGCCAACAACGATCAAGAGCGACGTGCCACCAAAATAAAACTGCACTCCCAAACCCTTCAGGAACCACACCGGGAAGTGGCGATCAAACCAGGAGCCAATGCCCCATCCGAGATGGTCGAGGTGAATGCCGGCAATCATCCATTCGGGAAGCAGACAAACCAGGGCGAGATAAACCGCGCCGATGAAAGTCAGACGCTTCAGAATCCGGCTGACATGCTCGGAAGTGTTGCGCCCGGGTCGGATGCCTGGGATGAATCCGCCGTTCTTGCGCATATTGTCCGCAAGCTCCGTGGGATTGAAGACAATCCCAACGTAGAAGAACGAAAACAGCAGAATCATGGTGATGTAGACGACCGTATAGAGCGGCTCGCCCCAGGCCAGCCGCTCCTTGATGGTGTTCACAAAAGCCCACCGGCTGCCCAAAACAAGTGCGGCAGTAGCCGGAAAGGCCAGCAGCGAGCTCGCGAAGATCGGCGGAATCACGCCACCGGAATTTACGCGCAGCGGAAGATAGGAGGATTGCCCGCCCATGACTTTGCGTCCGATGACTCGCTTGGCGTATTGCACGGGGATGCGGCGCTGTCCACCTTCGACGAAGACGATGAAAGCCACCACAGCAATCATCAAAGCGACCAGGAAAATCAACGCCAGACCCGTGAATGGCCCCCAAGCGGCGGTCTTGGCTTTGGTCATCAAATCGTCGACGGCGCGCGGCAAGCCGACCACGATGCCGACGAAGATGATGAGCGACATCCCGTTGCCGATTCCGCGCTCGCTAATCTGCTCGCCGAGCCACATGATGAACGCGGACCCGGTGGTGAGCGTCAGAATGGTCATCATCGTGAAGCCCCAGCCAGGATGATAAACGAGCGACTGTCCGTTCATGTTCGTCGCCTGGAGTGTAGTGGCGATGGTCAGCGACTGGATGACGCTGAGAACGATAGTCAAATAGCGCGTGTATTGGGTGATCTTGCGGCGGCCAAGCTCGCCTTCTTTTTGCAGACGCTCGAGGTACGGAAAAACCACCTGCATCAACTGCAAGATAATCGATGCAGTGATGTAGGGCATGATGCCGAGAGCGAAAATAGTCAGCTTGCGGAAATTGCCGCCGCTGAAAAGATCGAAGATGCCCAGAACCGAACCCTGCGACTGTTTGAAAATCTGTTCGAGCACGCCCGCATTGATGCCGGGCGTGGGGATATGCGCCCCGATGCGGTACACCGCGAGCAAAGCCAGGGTGAACAGGACGCGGTTCCGCAAGTCCGGGATGCGGAACATGTTCTGGAGAGCTTCGACGAATCGTTTCATACGTTTACCCCGCGATTCCCCGTTACGCCGTTACGACCTCAAACGAGCCGCCCGCTTTAGTGATCTTGTCCTTGGCCGAGGCGCTGAAGGCATGCGCGTGAATCGCAAGCTTGGTCTTCAGTTCGCCATCGCCTAAAACCTTGATGGGATCGGTTACGCGGCGCACAAACCCGTGCGCGCGGAGCAGATCCGGAGTAACGGTTTCGCCCGCTGGAAAAACGTTCAGTTCTTCCAGGTTTACGACCGAATACGTCACGCCGAACGGGTTATGAAACCCGCGCTTTGGCATGCGCCGGTGCAGCGGCATCTGGCCGCCTTCAAATCCGCGCCGGCGGGAATAACCGCGGCGGGACTTCTGGCCCTTGTCACCGGAACCCGAAGTCTTTCCGAGTTTCGAGCCCATGCCGCGGCCGACGCGCACCTTGCGGTGCCGCGAGCCCTTCGGCGGCCTCAAATTCGACAGGCTGGCGACTACCTTTTGTCCGCCAGCAGTTTTGGCGGCTTTGCGGCCGCGTGAAACTTTCTTCGCCATCGCTTTACTCCACCACTTCCACGAGATGCCGAACTTTGTGGATCATGCCGCGAACCGCGGGCGTGTCCTCCCGTTCGACAACTTGATGCATCCTTCGCAGTCCAAGACCGCGAATGCACTGCCGCATGTCATCGGTGCAGCTGATGAAACTCACCACCCACTTGACCTTGACGGTGCCGCCGGACTTCTTCCCGCCGCCCGTTGCTCCGGCTTTTTTTGTACTGGTCATTAGCTATTCTCACCCGCGGCCGCTTTCTGCACGCGGCCGCTGATTTCGTCGACAGTCTTGGAACGCGTTTCCGCCACTTGCGCGGCGTCTTTCAAGCCCAGAAGGGCCGCGAAGGTAGCTTTCACGACGTTATGCGGGTTCGATGTGCCAAGAGACTTCGTGAGCACATTGTGAATCCCCGCTACTTGCATCACCTTGCGTACCGGGCCGCCGGCGATGACGCCGGTGCCTTCCGGAGCGGGCTTCAGCAGCACCTGCGCCGAGCCGTAACGACCGAGCACCTGATGGGGAATCGTCGAGCCCTTCATATTGAGCTTGATCAAATTCTTTTTGGCTTGTTCGATGGCCTTCTTGATGGCCATGGGAACTTCGCGCGCTTTTCCCATTCCGAACCCGGCGTGGCCATGACTATCGCCAACAACGACGAGCGCGGAAAAACTGAGATTCTTGCCGCCCTTGACGACTTTGGTGACGCGGTTGATGGCAATCACGTCGTCTTTCAAATCGGACGGATTCACCTCCAGGAGCCTGCGAACCGCTAAACTGTCCCGCAAAATTTGCTTCGACATAGGCTTAGAACTTTAACCCCGCTTCCCGCGCCGCGTCGGCGAGCGCCTTGACGCGGCCGTGATACTTGTAACCGCCGCGGTCGAACACTACTTTGCTGACTCCAGCAGCTTTGGCGCGTTCGGCAACCGTCTTGCCGATCACTTTGGCCGCCGCAATATTTCCGCCGCCCTTCAAACTCTTTTTCGTTTCGCCGTCCACGGAACTGGCCGAAACCAGGGTCTTTCCGGTGCGGTCGTCAATCACCTGCGCATAAATGTGGCCGAGGGAGCGGTAGACGCAGAGCCGCGGGCGCTCCGTAGTGCCCTCGACGCGCTGGCGGACGCGCTCGTGAACGCGCAGGCGATGCAGGTTTTTCGAAAGCTTGCGAACTCTTGCCGATGCCACTGTTTCTTCTCCTGAAACTCAACCACTGCTCAAGTTCAAAATAACTAGCTGTGATGGTGCGCAGCATGCTGCGCCCCTAAAAATCGTGCGGGCCAAGCGGCCAATTAAACTACGCCGGGCCGCCAGCCTTTGCTCCGGCCTTGCCAGCCTTCTTCTTCAGGCGCTCGCCGGTGATGCGCACACCCTTCTGTTTATAGGGGTCGGGCGGACGGAGCGCGCGAAGATCCGCGGCCACTTGCCCGACTTTGCCCTTGTCCGCGCCGCTCACGACGATGTGAGTTTGCTTATCCACGGAGATCTGAATTCCTTCGGGTACCGGGAATTCGATCGGATGGGATTTGCCGAGCGCAAAGGAGACGACTTTGCCCTTGAGTTCAGCGCGATAGCCGACGCCGACGATGTCCAAATCCTTCTTGAAGCCTTGCGTGACGCCGTGAACGGCGTTGGCGACAAGCGCACGCGCCAGGCCATGAAGCGCGCGGTGATCTTCTGTCTGCCGAAGGGCGGTGAGCACGCCGTCTTTCTGCTCAAAAGTGATGCCCTGAGGCAGAGGGACAATGAGTTTGCCCTTGGGCCCCTGCACATCGACCTGCCCGCCCTGCAAGGCGATTTTCACGCCCGCGGGAACTGGAATTGGTTTTCGTCCGATACGTGACATCTGTTCGTCCTTAGCTCCAGAAACTCAAAAAAATCCGCGATCCGAAAAACCGGGCACGGTATGCCGTGCCCCGACAAAGTCAAACCAACTACCAAACCTCGCAAAGAATTTCGCCGCCGACCTTGGCTTTGCGGGCGGAACGGCCGCTCATCAAGCCTTTCGGCGTGGTCAGAATGTTGATGCCGAGACCGCCAACGACAGGGCGAATCTCGGTTGCGCCAAGATAGCGGCGCGAGCCGGGACGTGAAATGCGCTTGACGCCGGAGATCACGCTGCGCCGGTCGGGCGTGTATTTCAGAAAAACGCGCAACATCTTGCGGGTCTTGTTTTCGTCGACCATTTTGAAAGTCGAGATGTAACCCTCTTCCTTCAGAATGCGGGCGATTTCCGCCTTGAGCTTGGAAGCGGGCACGTCCACGCGCTGGTGCTTGGCGGCCGCGGCGTTGCGAATGCGCGTCAGAAAATCGGCAATGGGATCCGTTTGCATCGTTTCTCCTGAATCTCCTACCAGCTTGCTTTCACGACGCCGGGAATCTCTCCCTTGAGCGCCATGCCGCGAAAACAGATGCGGCACATCTGGAACTTGCGGATATACCCGCGAGCACGGCCGCAGACGCGGCAGCGGTTGCGGATGCGCACCTTGAATTTCGGTTTCTTATGCATCTTGGCGATTTTTGCTAAGCGTGCCATTTATTGCGCTCCTCCGGGAACGCGCAGGGGAACTCCAAGGCCTTTCAACAGCTCGCGGCCTTCCTCGTCGTTCCTCGCGGTCGTCGTCAAAGTGACGTTCATGCCCTTGATCTTGTCCACGCGCGTGTAATCGATCTCGGGAAACACCAGCTGATCCTTGAGCCCGAGAGTGTAATTGCCGCGGCCGTCAAAGGCGTTGGAAGGCAGGCCGCGGAAATCGCGGACGCGGGGCAGGACCACGTTGCAGAGCCGGTCGAGAAACTCGTACATTTTTTCGCCGCGCAGCGTCACGGCGCAGCCGATGGGCATGCCCTTGCGGATTTTGAAGTTGGCGATGGACTTCTTCGCGCGCGTGATGATGGCCTTCTGGCCGGTAATCTGGCCAAGTTCAACCGCGGCGGTGTCCAGCAGCTTCACGTTCTGGCTGGCTTCGCCGAGACCGATGTTCACGGTGATCTTCTGCAGTTTCGGAACGGCCATCTTGTTCTTCCAGCCGAAACGCTTCATCAGCGCCGGCACCGTTTCGCTGCTGTATCGTTCATGCAATCGCGTCTTCATTTCTCTTTTCTGCCTCGTCCCTGGCTTATCGAGCCTTTACTTATCGAGTGTCGCGCCGCAGCGTCGGCAGGCGCGCACTTTCGTCCCATCGGGAAGAATATTATGACCGGTTCGCGCGTGCTTGCCGCAGCCGGGGCAAACAACCATCACATTCGACACGTTCACCGGGCCTTCTTTTTCGACGATCCCGCCCTTGATGTTCTTGCCGGGATTCGGCCGGGTGTGCCGCTTGATGATCGAAACGTGCTCGACCACCACGGTGTTCTTCCTTGCGTTGATCGAGAGCACGCGCCCGCTCTTCCCCGCATCTCGCCCGGCGATAACTCTCACCTGGTCTCCCTTGCGGATGCTGACGGTGTGCCGCACGGGTCTTTCATGTCGCAGTGTCATTGCTTACCAAACCTCCGGAGCTAGCGAAACGATCTTTGTGAATTTCTTGTCGCGCAATTCTCTTGCCACCGGGCCGAACACGCGCGTTCCCACGGGTTCTCCGGCTTCGTTGATCAAAACCGCGGCGTTGTCATCGAAGCGGATATAAGTGCCATCCTTGCGCCGCCGCTCTTTCCTCATTCGAACAATCACGGCTTTGACGACCGTGCCCTGCTTGACCTGGCTTTCCGGTGTGGCTTCTTTTACCGACGCGGTGATGACGTCGCCAAGCCCGGCTTTCAATCCGGCGTCGCCGCCCACAGGCATGATGCACATCAGCTTCCGCGCGCCGGAATTATCGGCTACCGTCAGCCAGGTTCGCATCTGAATCATCGGTGTGCTCCCCTGTCCCGTCTACTGGGCCGACGCGTTCCGCGTCAGCACTTCCTTGAGCCGCCAGCGCTTCAGGCGGGAAAGAGGCCGCGAAGCCACGATCCGCACCGTGTCGCCCTGTTTCGCCGCACGCTGCTCATCGTGGGCGTAAAATTTCTTGGAGATGCGCACCACGCGGTGATACTTGGGGTGCTGAACCAGCCGTGTCACTTCGACGACGATGGTCTTTTCCATTTTTGCGCTGGTCACTTTGCCGGTGAGCACAGTGCGCTCGCCGCGCGTCTCCGACGCTGGTGGGTTCTGTGTTCTGGTAAGCTCGGGACCCTTACCGCCCCCGCTAGCCCCCGCCGACGTTTGCGCTCCGGCATCTTGAGTGCCCTTACCGCCCCCGCTCACTACAGCCGTTTTTGTTTCGGTTGTCATTACGCCTTCCCTGCTGTCTTCGACTTCGCTGCCGCTGTAAGCTCCTGTGCGCGGAGAAGCGTTTTCACGCGCGCCAGATCTTTTTTCGATTCACGCAGGCGCTTGAGCGCTTCCGCCTGGCCAGTGGAAAGCTGGAACTTCAGCCGGAAGATCTGCTCGGTCAGCTCTTTCTGCTGCGCTTCGAGCTCGTTCACGCCGGCTTCGCGAATTTTTTCAATGCGTCTCGGCATAATTAAAAGCTCCCGGCGCGAGAAATGAATTTCGTGGGGATGGGCAGCTTGTGCGACGCCAGGCCGAGAGCTTCCTTGGCCGTGGCTTCATCCACGCCCGCCATTTCAAACATGATGCGTCCCGGCTTCACGACAGCAACCCACTTTTCCGGCGCGCCTTTGCCCTTGCCCATGCGCGTTTCCGCGGGTTTCTTGGTAAACGGCTTATCCGGAAAAATCCGGATCCAGAGCTTGCCGCCGCGCTTGATGAAGCGGGTGATGGCCACGCGCGAGGCTTCGATCTGGCGGTCGGTGATCCACGCCGCTTCCATGGCTTTCAATCCGTAATCGCCAAAAGACAAATCGCCGCCACGCCAGGCTTTGCCCGTGCGCCGTCCGCGCATCTGTTTCCGGTATTTCACTTTCTTCGGCATCAACATCGCTGTGTTCTCGTTTCCTTGCTTTTGTCGGCCGTTCTGCGGCCCGTCCTGCTATTCCTGGCTAGGCCGCGGCGATCGCGTCGCGTTCCTTCTGGATCTTCGAAGCGCGCTTCGGAACATTCTCGCCTTGATAGACCCAGCACTTCACGCCGATCACGCCGTACGTTGTTTGCGCTTCCGCCGTGCCGTAATCAATGTCGGCGCGCAACGTCTGCAGCGGCAAGCGGCCCTGCAAGTACCACTCCTTGCGCGCGATTTCCGCGCCGTTCAGACGTCCTGCGACGCGAACTTTGATGCCTTTGCAGCCGAAGCGCAGCGCCGAATCCACGGCCTTGCGCATCGCGCGGCGGAAAGCCACGCGCTTCTCCAGCTGAAGGGCGATCGATTCGGCGACCAGTTGCGCATCCAGTTCCGGACGATGCACTTCCAGAATGTCGATGTGCACTTCTCGTTTGGTGCGCTTCTGCACTTCCTGCTTCAACTTATCGATTTCCGCACCCTTGCGTCCGATGATGATGCCCGGGCGCGCGGTGTAAATGCGCACGACAAGCTTGTTGGCGGCGCGCTCGATGTCGATAGAGCTGATGCCCGCGCTTTTGAGCTTCTCTTTCAGTTCGCGGCGGAGCTTTACGTCCTCGTGCAGCAAGTCGGCATAGTCGCGGTCGGCATACCAGCGCGACTTGAACGGCTTGTTGTAGCCGAGGCGAAACCCGTAAGGGTGTGTCTTCTGTCCCATTACTTCTTCCCCTTTTTCGACGGCGTGCGTTTTCCGGTCAAAGCCTTCCGGACGCGTCGCATGGTGCCGCGCGCGCCTTTCTGCGCTTCCGCTTCCGCGAGGTTGGCGGCGACGCGCTCCGCAGCCGCGACATGGTGTTCGGCGACGCCGACCCACAAGTGCGCGGTGCGTTTCTGGTAGCGGAAAGCCCGGCCCATCGGCGCGGGGCGAATGCGCTTCCAGCGCGGTCCTTCGTTCACGAAGCAATTGGCGACATACAGCTCATCCACATCGAGCGGCGATCCCGCGTCTTCCGCTTTGCGCTCCGCGTTGGCGATCGCGCTGCGTAAAACTTTTTCGATGTGCTTCCCGGCGCGCTTCGGCGTGTAGCGCAGGGTCTGCAGGGCGTCCTGCGCTTTCTGGCCGCGAATCAGGTCCATCACGAGGCGAGCCTTCTGCGGCGACATGCGAACGTGCCGCGCAAGCGCGTGCGCTTCTATTGAACTGGCTTGTGTTTGTACGTCTGCCATAGCTTATGCCTTCGGCGCCGGTGCCGCGCCGCCTCCTGCTGGTGCCGCGCTTGGCGCCGCGCCGCCTGCCGGAGCCGCGCCCGCGGCCTTCTCAAGAGCCGCTTTGACAGCGTGTCCTTTGAACGAGCGCGTCGGCGAAAACTCGCCAAGTTTGTGCCCAATCATCTGTTCGGTCACGTACACGGGAATGAATTTCTTGCCGTTGTGCACGGCGATGGTGTGCCCGATCATTTCCGGCACAATCGTCGAGCGCCGCGACCAGGTCTTCACCACTTTCTTTTCGTTGCGCGCGTTCAGCCCTTCGACTTTTTCGCGCAGATGGCCATCGACAAACGGCCCTTTTTTCAGTGAGCGTGCCATCGATTCCCTATTCCTCCACGCGGCGCAAGCGGCCCCATGGCGCGCGCCGCATCTTCTTGAATCCCCGCACGGGCCCTGGAACGCGGTGCGACTTCGGACAAAACGGGCACACAAACCGCGTGCCCTGCGCGTTCGGAATCCGCTCCACAATCACCGCCCAGCCCGGCTTGCACAGCTTGTACAAAACAGGTTCCGGCGGAGCTACAACCACCTTCGCTGCCGGACGTACCGGCTTCGCGCCCTTTACCAGCGCGCGCTTGGGTGCACCCTTTGCCGGGCGAACTGACCGCTTTGCCGCCGCTCTTCGCAGCGATGTCCGCCGCCCTGCTGTTCGTGTTGTTCGTGTTGCTCTCATCTCGTCTGCTCTCACCGGGTTGCCCTGACTTCGCCGCCCGGCTTCTAGCGTTTGCTGCGGCACGCTTGTTCGATGCCCCTGCTTACTTCCTTCTCTCGACAATGTTCCTGTCGGTACGTTTGTTGTTGCGCGTCTTCTTCCCCAACGTCGGGAAAGCCCAAGGGGTCTGCGGGTGATTGCCCTTGACTTTGCCTTCACCGCCGCCGTGCGGGTGATCCACAGGATTCATGGCCACGCCGCGCACTGTCGGCTTGATTCCGCGCCAGCGAGTGCGTCCCGCCTTGCCGAAGGTCTCGTTTTCATGGTCGAGATTGCCGACCTGCCCCACCGTCGCCGTGCACTCCAGCGAAAACTTGCGCACTTCGCCCGAAGGCAGCTTGATCAGTGCGATGTCGCCTTCCTTGCTCAACAACTGCGCCGAGCCGCCAGCAGAGCGAACAACCTGTCCGCCGCGTCCGGGATTCAGCTCGAGGTTGTGCAGCATCGTGCCGGGTGGAATGTGCTTGATCTGCAGCGCATTGCCCGGAAGAATGTCCGCGCCTTCGCCCGTAGATACCGTAGCGCCGACCTCGAGCCCGACGGGGTGAAGGATGTAGCGTTTGTCGCCATCGGCATAGTGCAGCAGCGCAAGATTCGCGCTGCGATTCGGATCGTATTCGATAGCCGCCACCTTCGCCGGAATTCCGACTTTGTCGCGGCGAAAATCCACTTTGCGGTACTGCTTTTTGTGCCCGCCGCCGCGATGCCAGATCACGATTTCGCCGTGATTGTTGCGGCCGCCCGAGCGCTTCTTCGGCTCGAGCAAAGCCTTTTCCGGCTCTTGTTTCGTGATGTGGCTCTTGTCCACGACGGTGATGAACCGCCGCGAAGCCGTATATGGATTAAAGCTCTTCAGTCCCATCGCTGCCTCTTACCTCTTACTTAATCTCTTTTTGCTCGCCAGGGCCCGGTGCTACAGGTTCTCCGCGTACTCGATCATTTTTTCGTCTTTCGCGAGCTTGACGTACGCCTTTTTCCAATCGCGCCGGTAGCCTTCGTTCTGGCCGCGCCGGCGCATTTTGCCGACGAAATTCGCCGTGCGCACGGCCGCGACTTTCACCTTGAAGATCTGCTGCACGGCTTCCTTGATCTGCGTCTTGGTGGCGCTTGCCGAAACTTCGAAAACCACCGTGTGCTGCGTTTCCTTCACGCCCAGGCCTTTTTCCGTGATGATCGGCCGGCGAATAATTTCGTAGTGCGGGGCAGACATGATTTATTCCTTCCCCTTTTTCTTTGCAGGCTTTGCGGCTTTTTTAGCGGCTGGTTTTGCTTTCTTCCCAGCAGCCGCTTTCGGCGCCGCTTGCTTCTTCGCCGGCGCAACTGCCGGCGCGATCGATTCCACGTCCGGAACAACGACCGGACGCTTCTCCGGATCGAGTGTGTGGCTCAAGCGCGCCACGGCGTCTTTCGAAAGAACCAGCAGGTCATGCTTTAGCACGTCGTAAACATGAAGAACGTGCGGTGCGGCAAGCTTCACGCCTTCGAGATTGCGGCTGGCCAGTTCGAGATTGCGGTTCTCGCCGTGCGAAACGAGCAAGGCTGACTTGTTTCCGTTCAACTTGTCGAGCGCCTCGCGAAGCCCTTTGGTCTTGTGCGTTTCGAGTTGCAACGCGTCAACCACGGTCAACTTTTGTTCAGCCAGCTTTGCCGAGAGAGCCGAACGCAGCGCGCCGAGCAGCATTTTCTTAGGCAACGCGTAGCTGTAATCTCGCGGCTTGGGTCCGTGAACCGTGCCGCCATGACGCCAGAGCGGCGAACGAATCGAGCCGACGCGCGCGCGGCCCGTGCCTTTTTGCCGCCACAGCTTGCGCCCCGCACCGCTGACTTCGCTCTTGTCCTTGGTCTTGTGGGTGCCCGAACGAATTTCGCGCTGGTACCACCGCGAGGCTTCGTGCAGCAGGTTCTGATTCACCTTCGCGCCAAAGATCGCGTCGGCGAGCTCCACCTGGCCCACTTTCTTGCCATCCAAATTGACTACATCCACGACCGGCATAATTTCGCGTCCTTCTCCAAACTGAACGATTGCTTTCCGCGTTACTTCTTCTTGCTCGTCTTGCGGATAAAAATGTACGTCCCGCTGGGCCCCGGCACGGATCCCCGCACGAGGAGCAGGTTTTCGTCCGTATCCACTTTTACGACTTTCAAATTTTTTGCGGTCACTCTCTGGTTGCCCATGTGACCCGGGAAATGCTGGTTCTTCCACACGCGCGACGGAAACGAACTGCCGCCGATGCCGCCTGGCGCGCGATGAAACATCGAGCCGTGCGTGGCGTCTCCACCCGCGTAATGCCAGCGCTTGACGCCGCCGGCAAAACCTTTGCCTTTGCTGACGCCGCTGACATCCACCAACTCGCCCGCCTTGAAATTCTCCACCAGCACGCGGTCGCCGACCTTCGTCTCGTCCTTCGATTCCTCGATGCGCACTTCCTGGAGCACTTTCATCGGCGCCACATTGGCCTTTTTGAAGTGCCCGGTCATCGCTTTATTCACGCGCTGCGGCTTGACGAATTCGACAAGCCCGAGCTGCGCCGCTTCGTAGCCGTCGTTCTCTTTTGTGCGGCGCTGCACCACCACGCATGGGCCGGCTTGCAGCACGGTGCAGCCGACGAGCGTGCCGTCGGTCTGGAAGACCTGCGTCATGCCCAGCTTGATTCCGATAATCCCGTTGACTGCCATCGCCTCGTCTCTCTCTTTCGCAGCTTGCCCTTGCTTCTGGTATTGGCTGCGTGGTGCTCAAAATTTGCCAAGCTAAAGCCCGGCGCTAGGAAAACTTCTCTTACTTCGCTGCTGCGTGCCCGAACGCCTTGATTTCCACGTCCACTCCGGGCGGAAGATCGAGCTTCATCAGCGCGTCCACGGTGTCCGGTGTGGGCTCGAGAATATCGATCAGCCGTTTGTGCGTTCGCATTTCAAACTGTTCGCGCGATTTCTTGTCTACGTGCGGCGACCGCAGAACCGTCCAACGATTGATCGTGGTCGGCAGAGGTATCGGGCCTGCAACATCGGCGCCCGTGCGCTTTGCCGTGTCCACAATTTCCTTTGTAGACTGGTCCAGAATGCGGTGGTCGTACGCTTTCAAACGAATGCGAATTTTGTCGCCTTGTCTCATTTAGTTGTTCCAAATCCCTCTCTAAAGCCCAGTTACTCGATAATCTCGGTTACGGCGCCGGCTCCCACGGTGTGGCCGCCTTCGCGAATCGCGAACCGCAATCCCTTTTCCAGCGCCACCGGCGTGATCAGCGTCACTTCGCAGCTCACGTTGTCTCCCGGCATC
>Ga0209166_10000635_pt1 | contig 35615 bp, 35 predicted proteins | sample Coa_R1_3_FD_187151 | JGI IMG/M metagenome (GOLD analysis project Ga0209166, IMG submission 187151) | Surface soil microbial communities from Centralia Pennsylvania, which are recovering from an underground coalmine fire - Coalmine... | ecosystem: Environmental > Terrestrial > Soil >...
ATAGTCCTCAATCCGCGCAGGAAGCAGGCTGGCTTGATCCCGGCTCTCGCCGGCCTTGAATGGGCGATTCGTCATGAACCGAATCGTACATCAATTGCGGCAAATGCCGAGTTCTTGCCCAGCCTCGACGAGCAATACACGCCAGCGAACATCAAACGTCGTCGTCATTCCGGGGCAGCCCGTAGGGCTGAGCCCGGAATCCATAACCACAGCCGTTTGTGGTTTGAAATGATCGTCGGCCCGCGCGGCAACAACAACAGCCTGGGGTTATGGATTCCGGGCTCGCGACTTCGTCGCGCCCCGGAATGACGAGCGTGTGGCCTATTTCCCCGGCGGCTGGATGTAGACCTTCCACGCGATCGAGGGGCCGGGATGGCCCTTGAAGAAGCGCCGTGTGGTCACGATCTGCTGCTCGGCGTTGGGCGCATTCTCCTTCATCCACTTCTCGCATTCCGGCAGGCGGCCGTCGGTGGTGTCGCAAATGCCGATGAAACCGAGGCGCTTCGCCTCGTCCAGCGAGGTCAGGCCCGACGACCAGATTTCGCCCGGCGTAAACGGCGCGGGATGATCGGAGCTATAGAACGTCATGGGCTCGCCGATCGCGGTGGTGCCGGCGACAACCGCCCAGCGCGAGCCGAACTTCTGGTGCCAGACTCCGGTCAATTCGCGCGCGAGCTGCGAACGGTCGCCATAGCTGCTGCCGCTGTCCGGATGCTCCTCCATGTCGAGGATGGCAATGCGTGGCGCCGCGGCAAGCGTCGCCAGCGACAGCACGAACCAGATCGCCGTGATGCGGAACAGCGCGCCGGCGGGGATGCGCAGTGCGGGGATCGCGACGATCGCAAGCGGCACCAGGAAGAACAGCGAGATGCCCCAGTCGGTCTTCACATAGACCGTGAAGATCAGCCCGCCGATCGGCGGGCCGACCGCGACGATGGCCTGGATCCACCAGACGTTCCTTGCCTGCGAGAGGTTGACGCCGCTGTTGGGACCACGCGAGAACGCGTGCGCGATCCAGCGCGGCGGCCAGGCCAGCGCGAGCGCCGCCAGCACCACCGGCAACGCGAGCAGCGCGAGGTTATGGCCGATATAGCCGAGCACGAGTTGCGCGCTCTGCGCGCGGCTCGACAGGCCGTAGACATCGCCGGCATAGGTGAGCGGCACGAAGTCCACGTCCTTGAGCCAGATCAGATGCGGGATCATCACCACCAAGAGCGTTGCGATCGCAACCCACGGCGCGGGTGAAGCCAGAAATCTCCAGCGCTCGGGATGGATCAGCGCGGCGAGGCCAATCGCGCCGATCATCGTCAGCACCCAGTATTTGGTCATCAACGCGGACGCGCCGGCGAGCCCGAGGAGCACGCCGGACAGCCAGGTGCGCTTCTCGAAGGCGTTGAGATAGGCCAGCACCACCAGCGGCAGCGTAACGAGCTGCAGCAGGTCGGCGTTATATTTGAAACCCTTGAAATTGAAGATCGGATAGAGCGCGAGCATCACCACGACCAGAAACGCGCGGCGTCGATCGACCACGCGGATCGCGATGAACCAGCAGAGGATGAGGCCGATGCCAAGCACGGTCATTGCAAGCGCATAGGTCGCCCAGTCCTGCACCGGAAAGACATCGAACCAGAGGCCGGCGATCCAGCCCGACAGCGGTGGATGCTTGCCGTAACCCCACTGGAACTTCTGGCCCCAGGCGAAGGCTTCCGCGACGTCCATGTGAACGTCCTCGGCGGCCTTCAGGGTGATCAGGATCTGCGTCCAAATGAGCCCATGCACGAGTGCAAAGGTGATGACGAGCCAGGGACCGGTGTCGCCGCGCCTGGCGCGCGAAACCAGCCACGCCGGTATTCGCGACAAGCGCAGGCGGCGCCTGCGGCGCATGGTGGCGGGGAAAGATGAGGCAGTCGACATGAGCCCATGCGTAGCGTGTTTTCCGCGGAAGTGGAATCAGCTTGGCGTGAAGAAAGTCCCTTGAAATCCAGCAATATAGTTGCCGCACCGAGTCCTTAAATGCTATCCCGCGCCCCATGACGACGGCCCCTCTTCCCAACATCCGCAACTTCTCCATTGTCGCCCATATCGACCATGGAAAATCGACGCTGGCCGATCGCCTGATCCAGATGACGGGCGGCCTTTCCGATCGCGAAATGGCGGGCAAGGAACAGGTGCTCGACTCCATGGATATCGAGCGCGAGCGCGGCATCACCATCAAGGCGCAGACGGTCCGGCTGCACTACAAGGCGAAGGACGGCAAGGATTACATCTTCAACCTGATGGACACGCCCGGCCACGTCGACTTCGCCTACGAGGTCTCGCGGTCGCTGGCGGCCTGCGAAGGGGCGCTGCTCGTGGTCGATGCGAGCCAGGGCGTGGAAGCGCAGACGCTTGCCAATGTGTATCAGGCGCTCGACAATGATCTCGAGATCGTGCCGGTCCTGAACAAGGTGGATCTCCCGGCGGCCGAACCTGCGAAGGTGAAGCAGCAGATCGAGGACGTGATCGGCATTGACGCCTCCGACGCGCTGATGATCTCGGCCAAGACCGGCGAGGGCGTCTCCGACGTGCTGGAAGCGATCGTCACGCGCCTGCCGCCGCCCAAGGGCGACCGCGACGCGACGCTGAAGGCGCTGCTGGTCGATAGCTGGTACGACGTTTATCTCGGCGTCGTCGTGCTGGTCCGCATCGTCGACGGCACGATGAAGAAGGGCCAGCGCATCCGGATGATGGGCACCAATGCGGCCTATGAGATCGAGCGCGTCGGCTTCTTCACGCCGAAGATGGAGCAGGTCGACGAGATCGGGCCCGGCGAGATCGGCTTCATCACCGCCGCGATCAAGGAAGTCGCCGACACGCGCGTTGGCGACACCATCACCGACGACAGGAAGCCGGTGACGGAGATGCTGCACGGCTTCAAGCCCGCGATCCCGGTGGTGTTCTGCGGCCTGTTCCCGGTCGATGCCAACGATTTCGAAACGCTGCGCGCCGCGATGGGCAAGCTGCGGCTTAACGATGCGAGCTTCTCCTACGAGATGGAAACCTCGGCCGCGCTCGGCTTCGGCTTCCGCTGCGGCTTCCTCGGGCTGTTGCATCTGGAGATCATCCAGGAGCGGCTGAGCCGCGAATTCGATCTCAACCTGATCGCGACCGCGCCGAGCGTGATCTACAAGATGAAGCTCACCGACGGCAGCGAGATCGAGATTCACAATCCCGTCGATATGCCGGACGTGGTCAAGATCGCCGAGATCGACGAGCCCTGGATCGAGGCAACGATCCTCACCCCCGACGAATATCTCGGCAGCGTCTTGAAACTGTGCCAGGACCGCCGCGGTGCGCAGAAGGAGCTGACTTACGTCGGCTCGCGCGCGATGGTGAAATACGATTTGCCGCTCAACGAAGTCGTGTTCGATTTCTACGACCGGCTGAAATCGGTCTCCAAGGGCTACGCCTCGTTCGACTATCATCTCACCGACTACAAGCCGGCCGATCTCGTCAAGATGCAGATCCTGGTCAATGGCGAGCCGGTGGACGCGCTGTCGATGCTGGTGCATCGTACCCGCGCGGAAGGGCGCGGCCGCGCCATGGTCGAGAAGATGAAGGAACTGATTCCGCCGCACATGTTCCAGATCCCGATCCAGGCGGTGATTGGCGGCAAGGTGATCGCGCGCGAAACCGTGCGCGCGCTGCGCAAGGATGTCACTGCGAAATGCTATGGCGGCGACGTCACGCGCAAACGCAAGCTTCTGGAGAAGCAGAAGGAAGGCAAGAAGAAGATGCGGCAGTTCGGCAAGGTCGATATCCCGCAGGAAGCCTTTATTGCCGCGCTGAAGGTGGATAGCTGACGCATTGAATTTTCGACCGTAACATGTTACGGTCGAAACATGGCCGCACCAAAGAACACCAGCCGAAAGAACACGAAGAAGGCTCGCACCCCGCAGCAGCGCATGGCTGCACGCCGGGCGCGTTTGCGGGCCCAAGGCCTGCGTCCGATACAGCACTGGGTGCCTGACCTCCGCAATCCGCGCATCCTCGCGGAAATTCGGCGCGAAGCTGCCATGCTGCCGAGGCATCCCGAGGACGCAGCAATCAACGATTGGCTGGATGCGATCCGGGATCCGGACGATTGGTCGTGAAGCGGGGAGACGTGGTTCTTGTCGTCTTGCAGGGAGACATAGGCAAGCCGCGTCCGGGCGTTGTAGTTCAGGCCGACGAGCTGGGCGACGCCACGAGCTCCGTTCTGATTTGTCCGATGTCGTCCGATGTAACCAAACTCCATCGTCTGCGGCCGGTCATCGAGCCGACCGCCACGAATGGCCTGCGTCTTCGCTCGCAAATCATGACCGACAAGATCAATGCGCTGCGAAGAGAGCGCGTGCGGCGAGTGCTGGGAACCCTGGACGAGGAGGTCATCGCTCGCCTCGACAGTGCGTTTCTTGTGGTATTGGGTTTGGCAAGAAGCCAAAAATCAGTGCACTCTTGATGTGCCGCGCCGGCTTAACCCTGAAGCGCGTCGATTTGAATCGTATCTGAATCGCCACCCGGTTATTCTGTGCCAATGTCACGTACGTTGTGCCTATCCATCGCCCTTCTCCTGTCGCTGGTGCTCGCGGTGACATCAGGCGCGTCCGCGCCGAAACGGCACGTCCATCATTGGCATGGCTACGGCTTCCTGCCCGGCTATCATCAGCCGCCGAACAACAGCCGTCCCGTTTTTGGTGCGAGGGGCGCCGTCACGGGGGAGCCGGACTATTCCCCGATGTATTTTGGCTATGACGGCGAGTGGCATTATTTCGGCCGGCCCGGGTTTTATCGCGGGCGCTACAATGGCGGCAGCTTTGGCCCGTGCTGGAGCTGGACGCCGATCGGGCCGGCGTGGAATTGCGGGTAGAAGGCTGCCGCCTTCCGGCACTCGCGCCTTCGCGCAACGCGACGGTCGTTGGTTCTCTGCACCTTCTGTGATATTTCGGGTCAAAAGGCGAAGAGCAAAACGGCAGCCATGCCGATCACGGAGGGGGTCCATGATGCGGGGAAACTCGATTCTTGCCGCAGCGTTCGCGGCGATGGCCCTGGCGGGAAGCCCCCTCGCGGCATACGCTCAAAGTGGTTCAAGCGGAATCATCCGCATCGTCGTTCCGTTCGCGCCGGCTGGCTCGTCGGACGTGCTGGCGCGTGTGCTGCAGCAGCCGCTGCAGGACGAGCTGAAGCAAACCATCATCATCGAGAATCGCGCCGGCGCCGGCAGCAATATCGGCACCAGCGAGGTCGCGCGCGCGAGGCCGGACGGCCTGACCCTGCTGCTCACCAGCAGCGCGTTCGTCGTCAATCCCGCGCTCTACAAGAACGTGCCTTACAACTTCACCAGGGATTTCGCGCCGATCGCCTTGCTTCCGGTCGCGCCGAATGTCTTCGCGGTCAATCCCAAGCAAGGCGGCATCAACGCGCTCTCCGACCTGATCGCCCGCGCCAAGGCCGATCCGCAGAAGCTTAACTACGCGAGTCCGGGCAACGGTACGACGCCGCAGCTCACCATGGAGCTGTTCAAGCTCAAGACCGGCGCCTCCATCACCAACATTCCCTATAATGGCGGCGGACCGGCCACCCAGGCGCTGATGAGCGGCACCGTCGACGTGTTGTCGACGGCGCTGCCCGGCGCGCAGGCGCAGATCCGCGCCGGCACCATGAAAGGCATCGCGCTCACCACGGCCGAGCGATGGCCCAACCTTCCCGACGTGCCGACCTTCAAGGAATTGGGCTATCCGGACATCGACCTCAACACGGAGCACTTCTTCCTCGCACCGGCCGGGACGCCACCGGAGGTGATCGACCGGCTCAGCAAGGCGACGCTTGCGGTGCTGGCGCGGGACGACATCAAGAAGCGGGTTGTCGCGCTCGGCTATCTTCCGAAGGCCGATGGGCCGGACGCGGCGAAGGCGCGCATTGCCAAGGACGTCGCGTTCTACACGGACCTCATTGCGAGAGCGAAGATCCCGCAGATCCAGTAAGGAGAAAGTTGTCATTCCGGGGCGATGCCAAGCATCGAACCCGGAATCCATTTCTCCCAGCATTCGGGCGGTGTGATGGATTCCGGGCTCGCGCTAGCGCGCGCCCCGGAATGACGACGACGGAGGTCCGTTCTCCGGAATAACAGCCACGCGACTATCCCACCTTGCCCTTCGGCACCAGATAGATCACCATCGCCCCCTCAAGCAAAGCCCCGGCAGACGGTGCGAGGAAACGCATGACCACGTCCTCCCGGTTCGACTATGGCTGGGTTGTCGTTGGCGTCGGCGCGCTGATGACGTGCGTCGGCTTTGGCACAATGCTGTCGCTGGCGGTGTTCCTGCAGCCGATCTCGGAAGCGATGGGCTGGTCGCGCGCGGGCGTGTCGGCGGCGGCGACGCTGGATTTCCTGTTTATGGCCGCGGCCGCGTTCGTCTGGGGCACGCTGTCCGATCGCTTCGGCACCCGCATCGTGGTGCTGGCCGGCAGCATCATCCTCGGTCTTGGGCTGACACTGGCGAGCCGGGCGCAGAGCCTCTGGCAATTCCAGCTGACGTTCGGCGGATTGATCGGGGTCGCCGCCGGCAGTTTCTACGCGCCGATGGTGGCGGTCGCCAGCGCCTGGATCGAGAAAAACCGCAGCCTCGCGGTTGCGCTGGTCTCCGCCGGCATGGGCGTGGCGCCGCTGACGGTCGCGCCATCCGCAAGCTATCTGATCACGGCCTATGACTGGCGCACGGCGATGTTCGTCATCGGCATCGCCGCGTGGGCGTTGCTGATTCCCGCCTCGTTTCTGGTGCGCCCGGCGCCGCAGCGCGCGAACGTTGCGGCCACACAAGCAACTGACCAGCCGGAGACGAAATGGACCGCGGCGCAGGCGCTGCGTACGCCGCAATTTGCGGCACTGGCAGGCGCGCATTTCGCCTGCTGCGCGGCGCATTCGGGACCGATCTTCCACATGGTGTCCTATGCGATGGTCTGCGGCATCGCGCCGCTCACCGCTGTCACCGTCTATAGTCTCGCCGGCTTCTCCGGCCTTGGCGGACGGCTGTTGCTCGGTGCCCTGGCGGATCGGTTCGGCGCCAAGCCGGTGTTGGTCAGCGGATTGCTGGTCCAGGCGCTGTCGATTGCGACTTATCTGGCGGTAGCGCGGCTCGGCGAGTTCTATGCGCTGTCGGTGGTGTTCGGCCTCGCCTATGGCGGCGTGATGCCGCTTTACGCGGTCTTGGTGCGCGAGTTCTTCGGCGCGCGCATCATGGGCACGGTGTTCGGCGCGGTGTCGGCCTTTGCGAGTCTGGGCATGGCGCTGGGCCCATGGGCCGGGGGCTACGTGTTCGACACTTTCCACGACTACACCTGGCTGCACGCCGGTTCTTTCGCGATCGGGCTTGCCGCAGTCGCTGTCGCCCTGAGTTTCCCTGCCAAACGGGCGCAACCGCTCGACTTCGGCCGCGTTACTGCCTGATCGGCAGAGGTGGCTTGATCGGCGCATGCGGATGCGCCACCATGCACTAATTATCACTCGATAAAAAAGAGCGAAGGACCGCCGCCATGAACCAGCTTCCCGGCTTTGGCCTGGTCGAGCGCGCCCGCGCGCTGCAGCCCCTGATCGCGCGCGAAGCCGACGAGATCGAGCGGACGCGGCGGCTGACGCCGGCGGTAACCGCAGCCCTGATCGACAACGGGCTCTACCGGGCGCTGTTGCCGCAAAGCGTCGGCGGTCACGAGGTCCCGCTCGAGGTCTTCATGCAGATGCAGGAGGAGATCGCCAAGGCCGATGCCTCCACCGCCTGGTGCCTCGGCCAATGTTCCGTCTGCGCCATGACCGCGGCCTATCTCGAGGTGGATGCGGCGAACGAAATCTTCAACACAGCACCTGGCATCCTCGCCTGGGGTGCGATCGCGCATGAGGTGAACGTCGTGCCCGGCGGCTACATGGCGAATGCGCGCTGGGATTTTGCCTCCGGCTCGCGGCAGGCGAGCTGGCTGGGGGCGCATGTGCGCGTCGTCGACGCCGACGGCACCCCGCGCAAGAAAAAGGACGGCTCGCCGGAAATCCGCACCATCCTGTTTCCGGTCACGTCAGCCACGATGTACGATGTCTGGGACGCGATCGGGCTGAGGGGAACGGGTACGGATTCCTATTCGGTCGAGAACCTGTTCATCCCGGACAGGTTCGCCGTGCTGCGCGACGACATGAGCGCGGTGCGCGAGAAAGGCCCGCTCTACAAGATCACGACTCATGCGACCTTCAGCATGGGCTTTGCCGCAACCTCGCTTGGGGTGGCGCGCGCGACACTGGACGCGGCGACCGAGCTTGCCCGCAAGAAGGTCCCGCAAGGGCTGGGGGCGATGCGCGAGAACAACGCGGTGCAGGGCCTGATCGGCCGCAACGAGGCGAATTTGCGCGCGGCCCGCGCCTATCTCTATTCGACCGCACGCGAGGTCTGGCGCGACCTCGAAGCCGGCGGGTCCGTCACCGAAGCCCATCGCATCGCGATCCGCATCGCCGCGACCTGGACCATCCACCAATCCGCCGCCGTGGTCGACGCTGCCTATCACATGTCGGGCGCGACCGCCGTGTTCGCGACAAATCCGTTCGAGCGGCGCTTCCGCGACATGCACGCGATCGCGCAGCAGCTCCAGGCGCGCGACACGCATTACGAGGACGCCGGCCGGTCGATCCTGACGTCTGGTCTCCCGAAGCCGCCGACGGCGAGGTGAGGTACAAAGCGCGATGAGTGAGGCCGGACCCAAGCTGCGCCGCAATCAAGCCGATCCCTCGGTCGCAGCGGTATTCGACGCTTATCCGGCACCCGTGCGGCGCAGGCTGATGGCGCTGCGAAAGTTGATCCTCGATACGGCGCACGCCATCGAGGGCGTCGGCGCGATCGAAGAGGCGCTGAAATGGGGACAGGCGAGCTACCTCACCAGCGAAACCAGGAGCGGCAGCACGATCCGAATCGACCGGGTGAAGTCGGCGGGCGATGAGGTCGCGGTCTTCTTCCATTGCCAGACCAATCTGGTCGAGACCTTTCGCGAGCTCTATCCGGAGCTCCGCTATAGCGGCAATCGCGCGATCCTGCTGGATGCCAAGGCAAAGATCCCCGAGGTCGCGCTGCGTCACTGCGTGGCGCTGGCGCTGACGTATCATCGGTGGAAGGGCAGGTAAAAAACCTCGTAACCGTCATTGCGAGGAGCGTCAGCGACGAAGCAATCCAGAGCCGCGCGTGAGCCTCTGGATTGCTTCGCTTCGCTCGCAATGACGACGGAAAGAGCTACGCCACCAGCGCGGACCGCAGATCGTGGACGGCATCTGCGTCGCATTGCGCCTGCAGGAGCTGCACGACTTCCGCATTGGGGCGGGCGCGGCTGAACAGGAAGCCCTGGCCCTCGTGGCAGCCTTCGGCGCGCAGGCAGCTCAGCTCGGCTTCGGTCTCGACGCCCTCGGCAGTGATGATGACGCCGAGGCCCTTGCCGAGGCTTGTGATGGCGCGAATGATCGCCTGCGCATCGCGGTTGGCATCGAGATCGCGCACAAAGGACTGATCGACCTTGATCTTGTCGAACGGAAAGCTGCGCAGATAGCTCAAGCTCGAATAGCCGGTGCCGAAATCGTCCATGGAGACGCGCACACCGAGCGCGCGCAGCGCGTGCAGCGCGGCGGCCACCTGGCTGCTCTTCTCAAGCAGCAGCGTTTCGGTGATCTCGAGCTCGAGGCGTTTGGGCAGCAGCCCGGACTGCTTCAGCGCGTCCATCACAATCGAGAGCAGGTTGGAGGTGCGGAATTGCGCCGGCGACAGGTTCACCGCGACCCGCACGTCGTCCGGCCACAGCGCCGCATCGAGGCAGGCGCGGCGCAGCATCATGACGCCGAGGCTGTTGATCAGGCCGGTTTCCTCCGCGATCGGGATGAATTCGCCCGGCGGCACCATACCACGCTCGGGATGCGGCCAGCGCACCAGCGCCTCGAAGCCGGTGATGCGTCCCGATGCGAGGTCGACCAGCGGCTGGTAGTACGGCTGCAGCACGTCGTTCTGGATCGCGTCGCGCAGCTCGAGCTCGATCTTGCGGCGGGTCTGGGCGCGCGCGTCCATGCCCGCCTCGAAGAAGGAGAAGGTGCCGCGCGTCTCGGTTTTCGCGCGCGATAGCGCCATGTCGGCGTTCTTCAGGAGCTTCTCCGAATCCTCGCCGTCGCCGGGCGCCATCGCAATGCCGATGGTGGCGCCGATCACCACCGATTGGCCGTCGAGCAGATAGGGATCGCCGATCGCCTCCAACAACCGCCGCGACAACAGCACCGCATCCTCGGGCCGCGCCAGCCCGGTCTGGACGATCGCGAACTCGTCGGAGTTGAGGCGCGCGAGCACGTCCTCCTCGCGCAAGGTCGAGCGCAGGCGCTTTGCCACGCCACGCAGCAACTTGTCACCGACGCCGTGGCCGAGCGTGTCGTTGACCGATTTGAAATTGTCGAGGCCGAGCACGAGGACCGCGACCTTCTCGGCGCTGCGCCGCGAGTGCAGCAGCACCTCGTCCATCTGCTGGCGCAGCAGATTGCGGTTGGGCAGGCCGGTCAAACCGTCATGCTGGGCGAGGAAGGCAAGCCTCTGCTCCGCGCGCTTGCGTTCGGTGATGTCCATCAGCGCGAGCAGCACCGAGGGCTGCTCGTGATAGAGGAGGTTGCGCGAATAGATCGCCAGATCAATCAGCGTGCCGTCGGCCTTGACGTGCTTCCAGGTCCGCGCCGCCTGCTCGTCGCTCGACAATTCGCTGGCCCACGGCGCGTCGCGGTCGAACGCCTGCAGGCTCTTGATGGTGAGCTTCCGGAATTCGGCACGGCTATAGCCGTAATGCTGGACCGCGGCGTCGTTGACGGCAAGAATGCGCTCGCCGTCCAGCGCGCAGACGATCATCGGCACTGGATTGGAGTCGAACAACAGCCGGAACGACGCCTCGCGCTGCTGCAACTCGCTCATGTCGACGCGCAGGCGCATGACGCCGCCATCTGCGCGGGCGCGGCGGACGGATGGCTTCGCCGGCCGTCCGAACATCCGCCGTGTCGGCACTGATCTGCGCTTCTTCCTTGTTGGCCGGGTCCTCGGCATCAAACGGCTCAAACTCGCATTCTGCGCTGCCATTTGTCCGAGAGGTTCTTAAGAAAATGGTATCTCGTTGCTGTAGCGACCCGTTTCGGTACGCGCGCGATCAGGCGACAAGGGAACGGAGCTTGGCTGTTACGCGAGCTTTTCTGCAGCCCTGAATACAATTGAAAGCGGGATCACAACTCCCCGTAGCGCCCAATCATGCCGAATCCGCTCGACCATGGCGGTTGCACAACGCGCACGAGGGATCACCCTTGAAAATTCGCTAACGGCGCCAGGTGCGCCCGAAATTTGATCAATCGGAGAGACGGTTATCGCGCGGTTAAAGTCGTACCATCAACGCGCGCATGATCGAGTTCTGCAATCGTTCAATCCGAAATCTCGATCGTGGTGTTGCGTGGCCCGACGTGCCGGACCAGCGAGAACAGGATCGCCGCGTTCGCCGGATGCAGCCGCACGCAGCCATGCGACACCGGGCCGCCAAGTTGCGCGATGTCGTTGGTGCCGTGAATGGCGAAGCCGTAATAGAAGAAGATCGCATGCGGCATCGGCGCGTTGTAGTACTTGCGCGAAAAGTAGGAGCGCATCATCGCCTGCGGATGGAAGGTGCCGCTCGGCGTGCCATATCCGTAACGCCCGGTCGAGACCGGCCAGTTGTAGCGGGGAACGCCATCGACGCTGACCGACATGCGCTGCGAGGATTTGTCGATCTGCACCAGCACATCGGCGCGCGCCGATGTCCACGCAGCGAAGACAAGCGCGACCGCCACGGCAAGCGCCGCGAGCGGCCTGCACCAAATGCATCTCATGAAAACTGCCCCTTGCCCGTCCCAAGACGCGGCGCATGATGTCGCCGCGCGCCGCCGCCTGTCAAAGGGTTTGGCAGCGCGGCGGCCCGCATGGCCGACTTGCCTTTCGGCCGAAGACGGCCGGCGGCGCATGAGGCGGGCCAGGCTGTAGCGGCCCTGCCGGACCAGGCCAAGCCCCGCGTTATCTTCTTACCTCCGGGCAGTTCCCGATAGGAACAGCGAGACTTTTTTCCACGCTCGCTGAACCGCCGCCCACCCAGGCGATTAACATAGGTTAGTCATGTCGGAGGTCTGCCGTGGGCCAGTCGAAGCCTTTCCGCCGAACCGCGATTGTGGTTGAGGACGACACCGTTCAGCGCGACATGATCGCGCTGCTGTTGGAAGAAAGCGATTTCAAGGTGATCCAATGCGAGGACGCCGAGACGGCGTCGTTGGCGCTCAAGGCTTGCCATCCGTCCCTGTTGATTACCGATGTCGGCTTGACAGGCAAGATGGATGGCGTGGAGCTCGCCCGTCTCGCACGGACGAATGATCCCACGATGCGCGTCGTGGTCATTTCCGGCCAACCTCCACCCGACGCGCTGCCCGACGGGGTCACATTTTTCGCCAAGCCGGTTTATCCGGTCGCACTGCTGCGGGAGGCGACCCACTGAACAGCCGTCCAAGGTGGTTCGGACCGGAGCAGATTGCTGCGTGTCTGCGCCCGCCTTGAGCGATGAACTGAAACGCGGCGAGGACGGATTCGAGCGCGACGTGGCACGGGGGGTGGCGCTCGAGCAGGCGCTCGGGATCCACGATCCGGCCCGGTTCACACCCGCCTGAGGTCCGGATTGGGGCCGTGGCTACCCCTACCAACGATTGTCCCCAGAAGGCAGGGCGTGATTTGCGTCGCGGCCGGAAGCCGACTAGTAAGGCTGAATGGCGCATGAAGCCGACGAGGAATGGTACGGGGAAGATGAGGTCACGCCGCAGGGCGGACGTCGGCGGCGCGCGCCGCTGATCCTGGGCTTGATCCTGGTGGCTGTGCTGGTGGTCGCCGCCGCCGGGGTAGGCTATTTCTGGTTCTTTGCCGACAAGTCGATCGCAGCGCCAACCCCTGAGGCCGCGGCAAACGGCGATATGGCGCCGCCCGACAAAGCGTTGCTGACTGACCTGCTCGCCACGCAGCAGAAGACGAGCGCCGACATCGAAGCGCTGAACCAGAGCGTCGCGGCCCAGGAGGAGCAGCTCAAGGCGATGTCGGATCAGCTGTCGGCTTTGACCTCCCGGGTCGACGCGTTGCAGAGCGCGACCGCCCAACCCGCGCCCCCACCTCCCGCTCCGCCGGAGGCGCGAGCGCAGGTCGTCCCGAAGCGGACCACCAAGAAGCCATCGCACGCATCGAGGCCTGCGGGCCCTGTCTCCGTCGGCGGCGCGCCGCTGAGAACCACGCCGGACGCCAACGGCCGTTAGGCTCAATCCGATATTCGAGAGTGGGCGCGACGTGATGGCGTCGCGGTCATGACTGCTTCCCTCCGGTTATTGGGGAAGTCGTCCCGTTCGCATGCACGAAGACGGATCGCGCACACGCTGATCCGTCCCGCGAACGACAGGTGCTTTAGCGGCCGTACAAGCCGGTCAATGTCGCCTTGGCCAAGGTATGGAATTTCAAGTCGTACCCGACCAGCGCCGCCGAGGCGGAATCGTTCTTGGCGTCGGGCAGCTTGTCGACGTCAACGGCAAAAACCATGATGTGATAATGATGCGGCTGGTCGCCCTTCGGCGGGCACGGGCCACCGTAGCCGTCGGTCCCAAAATCGGTACGGCTCTGAATAGCGCCCTTGGGCATCAGTTTCTTCTTCACGTCGCCAGCGCCCTTGGGCAACGATGTCGTGCCAGGTGGAATATTGAACACGACCCAGTGCCACCAGCCGCTGCCGGTCGGCGCATCCGGATCATAGATGCTGACGGCGAAGCTCTTGGTCCCGCTCGGCGCGCCACTCCAACTCAAGGCCGGAGAGACGTTGCCGCCGGTGCAACCAAAGCTGTTGAAGACCTGTTCATTAGCGATGGTAGCGCCCTCTCTGATGTCAGGGCTGGTCAAGGTCATGTTTTGCGCAATGGCCGCGCTCGAGCCGAGCACGCTGACGCCAAGCGCCGCAATCCAAAGGCCGAATTTTGTCATGCCGTTCCTCCCCTTGCGATAGGCCGGGATTTTTCATTCTTCCCGTGCCGGCGCCAGTCATAGCAATTGTTGCATTTGCCTGGAAGCCAAACGGGCCAGGGGCGGGACTGGCCAGTTCGGTGGCTGAGCATCTCTATCGGGACGGCGGCGAAGGCGGCATCTTCGGAAACTGTGGCAGCCCTTCATGCATGAGGTGCCACGGAGCCGCCGACGAGACGTAGAGATGCAGAGTTGGCTTCAGATCGGCGCTGTCATCCAGAGCGCCCAGCTTGACCGTCGTGAATGGCGCGCGTGGGGGTACACTCCAGAGCGGCGTTCCACACTCCGGACAGAACGCGCGCTTTGCGTCCTCACCACTGTCCGCCCTGCTGACGTAGACCTTGGGCTCGCCCCGGACGATCTCGAAGCCTGAGTTTGGAGCGAGCGCGACATAGTTGGGCGGGCCGCCGGACGCCTTCTGGCAATCCTTGCAGTGACAGACGCCGACCCCCATCAACGGCGCGTTGATCTTGAACCGGATGCTCCGGCAGGCGCAGCCACCTTCTCGAATCGTCATGACCTTCCTTCCTTCATTTGTCAGGCAGGAGGTCACGTTGCCAGAGGCGCGCGTCAGTTTCTGTCAGCATGATCGCCGCGGCCGAGCTTGCGATCGGAGAGACGCCAGTCGGCAAGCAAAGTTGGCCGACGCTTCGGAAAGCGCTCTTTGGAGACTTCGGCCCGTACGATCTGGTCCAACCGGAAGTGCCGAAAGCCCTTGCGCAGCTCACACCAGGCCGCAAGCACTTCGGCAGCTTCGAAGAAGCCTATCGCGATGGGCCAAACGACCCGTTCGGTCGGCGCGCCGCTCCTGTCAGCATAGGCAAGTCGCAGCTTGCGCTCCTCGCGCATGGCCTGCCGCACGGTGGCCAAGTGAGGCGGTTCGCCGCGTCCGCCGACGAACAAGCCGCTGGTTGCGATTGGATCGTCAGGGGTCGGAGGCAGCACAGCGACGATCTTTGCGAGGGCGTCCACAGCTCCGCGCGCCAAAGCGCCATCACCTCTGCGGCTCACCCACCGCAGTCCGAGGATGACCGCGTCAAGCTCGTCCTTATCAAGCGTCATCGGGGGAAGAAAGAAGCCGGCGCGGAGCCCATAACCAACCCCGGGCGCGCCCTCGATCGCAGCGCCGCGCTCCACCAGCGTGGCGATGTCGCGGTAGACGGTGCGCTTTGATACGCCAAGTTCGGCCGCGAGCTGATTTGCGGACACGGCACGGCGATGCCGACGAAGGGCCTGCAGAAGCTCGAACAGGCGTGCTGAGCGTGACACAGGAGGCAGATCGCAATCCAGAATCAGAACAGTGGCAGCAACGCGAGTCTGTCTCGCAGTGGCGACTTCCGCAACACCTCGAAGCCGATAGGGGCCTCGTGAGGTGCAGCCCGAACCGAAGGCACTCCAATCAACTTTTTGCTAATGCGCCCCGGATCCGGTTCGACAGACTAGCGCGGCGCTGCCCCTTCCCTGTACCAATTGCGGGCGAATAGAGTGAGCCGATGCAAGCCCGCTTGATTCTGATCCTGCTCCTGATCGCGTTTGCGGCCGTCTCCCGGTCGGTGCTGGCGCAGGACAAGGGCACGCTTGACCCGCAGCCGCTGCCGCCGCTGGCCAATCCCAACGATCCGAAGATCGGCGCCAAGCAATTGTTTGCGCGAAAGCTGTTGCCGTCGGCGCAGCCGGCCAAGGTGATCGGCGCCTACAACAAGGGCTGCCTCGCCGGCGCCGCGAAGATGCCGTGGGACGGCGACACCTGGCAGGTGATGCGGATCTCGCGCAACCGCTATTGGGGATATCCGGGCACGCTCGCGCTGCTCAAGCGGTTGTCGGTCAAGGCGCACAAGGATGCCGGCTGGCCCGGCCTGCTCATCGGCGATATCGGGCAGCCGCGGGGCGGGCCTGCGCTGTCAGGCCATGCCAGCCATCAGATCGGGCTTGACGCCGATGTCTGGCTGACGCCGATGCCGGATCACACCTTGTCGCGCCAGGATCGCGAGGAGATGTCCGCGACCATGATGGTGCGCAATGACCGGCTCGACATCGATCCCAAGGCCTGGACGCCGCAGCATTGGATGGTGCTGCGCGACGCGGCACAGGAGCCCGCGGTGCAGCGGATCTTCGTCAACGCCGCGATCAAGAAGGCGCTGTGCCGCGAGGCCACCGGCGATCGCCACTGGCTCGAGAAGATCCGCCCGTGGTGGGGCCACGATTATCACTTCCACATCCGCCTGAGATGCCCGCCTGGCGCCACCGAATGCCACGGCCAGCAGGATCAGACCGGCGGTGACGGCTGCAAGCCCTCCGATCTCGGCTACTGGTTCAAGGAATCGGTCCTGCATCCGAAGCCGGAGCCGGCGAAGCCGAGGGTCGGCATCACGCTGGCGCAGCTACCGAAGGACTGCAAAGCGGTCCTGAACGCCCCGAACGCCAAGCCGCAATGACACCGGGGGTGTTTTCATTCCGTCACAACTTCCGCTAACATGGCGGACACCGCGCAGGTGAGCGCGGCCCCGCCTCGGATCAGGGCTGCTGATCCGCACCCGTTGCCGATTTTGCCGGTGCAAGGCTGTCGTCATGCGGAACGGCAATCATGAGGATTCGCTATGCGTATCGTGCGCGACTCGTCGGTAGGCCTATTGCTGCTGCTCTCCGTCGCACAGGCGTGGGCCGCGGAAGAGCCGAGCGGCTGCGACAAGTTCAAATGGAATATCGACCATGAGCGCGCCGCGCTCACGGCCTCCGACCGCACCAAGCTCAATTCGGGTGCCGAGCTTAGTGCGCTGCCTTCGAGCGGCGTGATCCTGAGCCTGGTTGCGCCGGCCGAGGCGAAGCTGCCGACGCCGCCGCAACGCGCGCCGAAGGACGGCACGTTTGCAGGCTTTGCAAATTTCAAGACCGCGCCGAAGGCCGGACTCTACACTATCAGCCTGTCGGCCGACTCCTGGGTTGATGTGCTGCAGGACGGCCATTTCGTCAAACCCAAGAGCGTTAGCGGCGCAACCGACTGCGACGGCATCCGCAAGACGTTGAAATACGAGCTTTCGGAAAAACCCTTCGTGCTGCAGATCTCGGGCGTGAAGGACAATTCCATTTCGGTTGCGATCCTGCCGTCGCAATAGCCGGAGAATCGGTCAAATGGCCGCCTTTACGGGGGCGGCCAGCCTGCTATTGTCCGGCCCGCGAACCCCGAGCGGCCGTAAGCTCCCGGGACCGGACGGAACGGCGCTTCCGCATCCCTTCGCTTCCTTGATTTGACCGACGCCTGATTTGCGCGCGCAGGGCAGCCCCTCGCGAGCGTGAACCTGCATGGAGCGCCTCCCGATGCACCGTCTTGCCGGAATTTTCCTAAGCCTCGCGATCCTTGTTGGATCGGCCCTCTCGCCCGTTCACGCCGAGGACAAGACGCTGACCGTCTTTGCCGCAGCCTCGATGAAGAACGCGCTGGACGACATCGACGCGGCCTTCACCGCAAGGACCGGCATCAAGGTTTCCGCCAGCTATGCCGCGAGCTCGACGCTGGCGAAGCAGATCGAGCAGGGCGCGCCGGCGGATATTTTCGTCTCCGCCGACCTTGACTGGATGGACTATGCCACAGCCAAGAAGACCATCAATGAGGCGACGCGGGTGAACCTGCTCGGCAACACCATCGTGCTGATCGCGCCGAAGGATTCCAGAATCGATCATGTCACGATCGCCCAGGGCTTTGATCTCGCAAAGCTCGCCGGCGACGGCAAGATCGCAACCGGCGACGTCAAGGCGGTGCCGGTCGGCAAATACGCCAAGGCCGCGCTGGAAAAGCTCGGCGCGTGGCAGGCGGCTGAGCCGAAATTCGCCATGGCCGACAGCGTGCGCGCGGCGCTGACGCTGGTGGCGCGCGGCGAAGCCGTGCTCGGCATCGTCTATTCGACCGACGCCAAGGTCGAGCCCGGCGTGAAGATCGTCGGCACTTTCCCGGTCGATTCTCATCCCGCGATCATCTATCCCGTTGCGGCGACGGCGACCGCCAAGCCCGAGGCAACGCAATATCTCGACTATCTACACTCGCAGGCTGCAAAGACCGTGCTGGAAAAATACGGCTTCAACTACCTCTTGAAGCCAGTGTCTTGATGTGAGTAAGCGCGATGCGATTGTTTGAACACGAAGTGCGTTGGGAGCTCACCTCTCCCATTGGGAGAGGTCGGATCGCATCGCGAGATGCGATCCGGGTGAGGGGTTATGGTCCATGTTGAGAGCAAAGACCCCTCACCCGGATTGCTTCGCAATCCGACCTCTCCCCTCCGGGGAGAGGTAAGCAACGTGTTCGACATCACGCCCACGGAATGGACGGCGATCCTGCTCTCGCTCAGGGTCGCCACGGTGGCAACGCTGGTGGCGACGCCGCTTGGGATTGCCCTCGCGTATCTGCTGGCGCGGCGCGAATTCTGGGGCAAGTCGCTGGTGGATGCGCTGGTGCATTTGCCGCTGGTGCTGCCGCCGGTCGTCACCGGCTATCTGCTGTTGCTCGCCTTCGGCCGGCGCGGCCCGATCGGCGCCTTCCTCGCCGACACGTTCGGCATCGTGTTTGCGTTCCGCTGGACGGGAGCCGCGCTGTCCTGCGGCGTGATGGCGTTTCCGCTGCTGGTGCGACCGATCCGGCTCTCGATCGAGGCGGTCGACCGCAAGCTGGAGCAGGCCGCGGAAACGCTCGGCGCGCCGCCCTGGCGGCTGTTCTTCAACGTCACTTTGCCGCTGGCGCTGCCGGGCGTGCTCGCCGGCATGGTGCTCGGCTTTGCCAAGGCGATCGGCGAGTTCGGCGCGACCATCACCTTTGTCTCGAACATCCCCGGCGAGACCCAGACCATTTCATCCGCGATCTATTCGCTGATCCAGACGCCCGACGGTGATCCCGCGGCGCTGCGGCTCGTCGTCGTCTCCGCCATAATTGCCTTTGCGGCGTTGATCGGCGCGGAATGGTTCGCCCGCCGCGCCATCGCGCGGTTGCACGGAAACTGACCATGCTGCGCGTCGATATCGAGAAGCAGCTCGGCGAGTTCTCGCTTCACGCAGCCTTCGAGAGCGAGGGCCGCGTCACCGGGCTGTTCGGCGCTTCCGGCGCGGGCAAGACCTCGCTGGTCAACATGATCGCGGGGCTGCTCAGGCCGGACCGCGGCACCATCATCGTCGATGGCGAGACGCTCGACGATACCGCGAGAGGCATTCATGTGCCGGCCTGGCGGCGGCGCATCGGCTATGTCTTCCAGGATTCGCGGCTGTTTCCGCATCTCGATGTTCGCCAGAACCTCGACTATGGACGACGCATGAACGGCCTGACCGATGACGCCGAGCAGAAGAAGCGCGTCACCGGCCTGCTCGACATCGGCCATCTCCTTGACCGCCGTCCCGGCAAATTGTCCGGCGGCGAGCGCCAGCGCGTTGCGCTCGGCCGCGCACTGCTGGCAAAGCCACGGCTGCTCCTGCTCGACGAGCCGCTCGGCGCCCTCGACGAGGGGCGCCGCGCGGAAATCCTGCCCTATCTGGTCAAGCTGCGCGACGAAGCGCGCATTCCCATGGTCTATGTCAGCCACGACGCCGCCGAGATGCGTCAGCTCGCGACGCAGATCGTGCTGCTGCAGGGCGGGCGCGTCTCTTCGGTTGGCGGAGTGAAGGTGCTGTCCTAAGCCGTCATTCCGGGGCGCGCGTTAGCGCGAGCCCGGAATCCATACTCCCGAATCGTGGTTATGGATTCCGGGCCTGCGCCTTCGGCGCATCCCGGAATGACGAGTCGAGGGATTTTGCGGCGGATGCCTCACACCACCTCGCGCGCCTGCAGGTCGGCGATCGTCTTGGCGTCATAGCCGATCGAGCGCAGCACCTCGTCATTGTGCGCACCCGGTTCAGGCGCCATGTGGTCGAGCCTGCCGCCGCCGTGCGCCAGCTTGAAGCCACTGCCGGCAAAACGCAGCCGCCCGTAGGGCGTGTCGATCTCCTGCACCGCGCCGCGCGCGACGATCTGCGGATGGTCGATCACTTCCTCCACCGTCCAGATGCTGGCGCAGGGCGCACCGGCCGCGTCGAGGATCTTTTCCCACTCGCGCGGGCACTTCCTGGCCAGCGCCTCCTCGATGAGCGCCCGCAGCGCCGGCTCGTTTTCCTGGCGCGCGAACCAGTCGGCAAAGCGGGGATCGTCCAACACATCCTTGCGGCCGATCGCGGTCATCAGCGCGATGTATTGCTTCTCATTGTTGACGGCGAGCAGGAGATGGCCTTTGTCAGCGCCTTGGCCCGCCTTGAAAAGATTGGCGGTCGGCTTGCGGCTCACCGCCTGGTTGCCGGACAATTGCTGGCGATGACCGGCGACCGAGTAATCCGCGATCTGGCCCGACAGGAACGCCAGCGATGCCTCCAGCATGGAGACGTCGACGAACTGCCCCTTGCCGGTCTGGTTGCGCTGGAACAGCGCGCTGGAAACGCCGAAGGCCGCGGTCGCACCCGACAGCACGTCGCAGACCGCAAAGCCCGCGCGCGTCGGCCCGCTCTCCTGGTGGCCGGTGATCGCCATGATGCCGCTGATCGCCTGCATCTTGCCGTCATAGCCGGCGCCGTTGCGCTCGGGCCCGGTTTGGCCAAAGCCGCTTATCGCGCAATAGATCAGCTTCGGGTTGATGGCCGACAACACCTCGTAGCCGATGCCGAGCTTGTCCATCACGCCAGGGCGGAAATTCTCCATCACCACGTCGGCCTGCGCGGCGAGCTTCTTCACGATCGCGATCGCCTCGGGCTTCGACAGGTCAAGCGTCAGGCTGCGCTTGTTGCCGTTGACGGCCTGGAAGGCCGGCGCGAGATTGCGATCGGCCCATTCCCGGCTCAAGGGCGTGCGCCGCATGTCCTCGCCGCCGCGGCGTTCGATCTTGATGACGTCAGCCCCGAGCAAGGCAAGCTGATAGCTCGCATAGGGGCCAGCCAGCACCTGCGTGAAGTCGAGAATCTTCACGCCTTCGAACGGTCGGGTCACGTGGATTTCCCCCTATGAGCGTCATTGCGAGGAACGAAGCGACGAAGCAATCCACGCTTTCGCTGCAGTGACGTTATGGATTGCTTCGCTTCGCTCGCAATGACGACGAGTCGCTGGTCGATCACGCGGCGCGGTTGCCGCGCGCGATCTCCTTCTGCCGGTCGAATTCGGCGCGGCGGCGCGCCAATTCTTCCGGGCTCATCTGCGCGATGTTGTTGTAGTCAAGCTTCCAGGATGCATCCGCGCTCCAGCGCAGCGGTGATTGCATCGTGGTGCGCGGGCCGGTCGCGCTTTCGAGCAGAGAAAGCGCGAGTTCCAGCGTCAGCGCCTGCGACTCGACATCGTGCGGCTTGCCGGCGGAATTGCCGAGCGGAAAGTCAGAGAAAAAAAAGCGCGGCACCGCGGCGTGCTCGACGATATCCTTGGCGCAGCCCACAACAACGGTCGGAATGCCGTTGGCCTCGAGATGGCGTGCGACCAGCGAAGTGGTCTGGTGGCAGACCGGACAATTCGGCACCAGCACGGCGGCATCGACCTTGTCGGCGACGCAGCGGGCGAGAATCTCCGGCGCATCGACATCGATGGTGACGCGATGGCTGCGGTTGGTTGGCGCACCGAAGAAGCGCGGCGCGACCTCACCGATTCTCCCGCTCGCCTTTGCCTTCAAAAGCTGCGGCAGCGGAAACCACGTGCCGCTGTCGGTCGCGCTGGTGTGCTTGCGGTCATAGCCGATATGCGAGATGCGCAGATCGTGCTGCTTCGACGTATCGCCGTCATAGACCTGGTAGAACTTGGCGCTGCCATTATAGGCCGCGCCCGGCCCCTGGTCGCCCTTGGTTGGATCGTAGGGCGCGGCCGTGGTGATGATGGTCACGCGCGATTGCGCCAGCGGCTTCCTCAGCGCCTGGAACGGCGCTCCGACATAGTGCGCCCAGCGATAGGGCGTGGTGTAGCCGATCGCGGTGTAGTAATCGCGGGTCCGCTGCATATAGGGGACTGGGGAATCATAGTCGGGTGCAAAGCCGAATTCGTCGTCGGACGGGGCGGACATTGGCTGTCTCTCCTGCGTTTCCAATATTGAGCGTCAGACTAGAGATAGTCCGGCTATTCCTCAACAGGGCAGGTTGAAACGGGCTGCTGGTATGCAAGAGACCGCAGCCTGGTAGGCCCTCACGGCAAGCGTCGTAGGTCAGATTCCCGCCACCGAGGTCCAGAGCTCGCCGAGCTTCTTCCTGAACGACTGCATCCGCGTCAGCGGCTCGGCCTTCTCTTCCTCCTCAGGCAGGCGCAGGCCGACGACATTGACTCTCCCGCCCGAGAGGTTGCGCGCCACCAGCACGATCGAATCGAGCGGCAGGGTCGCGCCCTCCTTCGGCGCGTGGTCGAGATGGACGTCGAAATAATCCGACAAGGTCAGCCTGGCCTGATCCTCATCGACCTTGACGCCATAGATCTCGGCGAGCTCGGACAGCGTGTGCTCTCCGGAGACCGTGAAGTCGCCGAGCAGATGCGGATCGGGCGCTGTGCTCGGCTGCATGTCGACAAAGAAGCGGTCGAGCGCCTCTGCGCGTTGCGGCGGCGCCAGAAGATAGATGTAGTCGCCCGGCGCGACCGGCTCGGCCTCGGCCGGCGTCAGAATCTGCTCGTTGCGGATCACCAGCGTCGGCTTCGACCAGGACGGAATCAATCCGCGGCGGAAGTAGAGGCTCTTCGGTCGCACCGGATAGCCGACCAGCTCCTGCTCGAGCTGGCCGGGTAGATCGAGCTCCACGCGCCGCGGGCCGCGCTCGGAGCGCGGCAGCGCGACATGCAGCCGCCGCGCGGCGGCGGCCAGGGTCCAGCCCTGCAGCAGCAGCGAGGTGATGACGACGACAAAGGCCGCGTCGAAATAGAGATAGGCTTTCGACAATCCGACCAGCATCGGAATCGAGGCGAGGAAGATCGCGACTGCGCCGCGCAGGCCGGTCCATGCGATGAACAGCTTTTCGCGCCAATTGAAGCGGAACGGCGCCAGGCACAGGAAAACCGCGACGGGCCGCGCCACCAGCATCAACACCAGCGCGACGACGACGGCGGGTTCGATGCTGGAGCCGAGCCGGTTCGGCGACACCAACAGTCCCAGCAGCACGAACATCACGATCTGCGCGAGCCAGGTCGCGGCATCCAGGAAGGTCACGACCGAATTGTGCGCGCGCGTCGGCCGGTTGCCGACGATGATGCCGGCAAGGTAGACCGCGAAAAAACCCGACGCATGCGAAAGCTGCGCTACGCCGAAGATGACGAGCGCGGTGGTGGTGACGAAGGGCGCGTGCAGGCCCTGCGGCAGCGCCACGCGGTTGAGCGCGATCACGATCATCCGCCCGCCGATCATGCCCATGACGGCGCCCAGCACCGCCTCGCGGGCAAGCTCCATCAGGACGTGGCCGGTCGAAGAGTGGCCGACCGAAATGAACTCGACCAGCATCAGGGTGAGGAACACGGCGAACGGATCATTGCTGCCGGATTCGGCTTCCAGCGTGGCGCCGACGCGGGGCCGCAGGCGGAGGCCCTGCGCGTGCACCAGCAGGAACACGGCCGCGGCATCGGTCGAGGCCACCACGGCGCCGACAAGCAGCGCCTCGGTCCAGTTGAGGTCGAGCGCGTACTTTGCAGCCGGAGCAGTGATAGCCGCAGTCAGGAGCACGCCGACGGTCGCAAGCGCCATCGAGGGCGCGAGCACGGCGCGGATATTCTGGAAGCGCGTGCGCAGGCCGCCGTCGAACAGGATCAGCGCCAGCGCCACCGAGCCGACCAGATAGGTGGTGCGGACATCGTCGAACGCGATTCCGCCGGGTCCGGAATCGCCGGCCAGGATGCCGATGATCAGGAACACAAGCAGCAGCGGGGCGCCGAAACGCAGCGCCAGGAGGCTCGACAGGATGCCCGCCATGAGCAGAACGGCGCCGAGCAGAATGACTATGCTGACCTGGTCGAGAGAAGCCATGCGCCTTGATACGAGGTGTCAAACACTTGCATTTGCATCCATATCGTCGCCAGAATGGGACGCCAACCCATTTTGGGCCGATCGCGGCAAAGTGCCAGAAAAGACGGCCTGACTTCGCCTCCGCACTGTGTTGTATCGATGGTCGGGGGCTGACGTTTATGGGAATGTGCGGGCCGGTTCGAATCACGCTGACTGACGGGCGGGCGCATCGAGATCTTGCCGATGGATACAGATTTCAAGGACATCGTCGACGCCGTGCAGATGGCCTTGCGCTCGGTCGGCGCGGAAGTGGCCTCGCCCTGGTTCTATCTGCAATTCGGCCTGATCCTGGCCGGCGCCGCCATTGGGCTCGCGACCAATGCCGCCATTCGCGCCCGCGTCGACACGACCTCGCTCGCGATGCGCTGGCCGCTGCCGATGCGGCATTTTGCCCGCGTGATGGTCTCGAGTGCCGCAACCGCCGTGTTCGCCGTGCTGATGATCGTCAGCCGCGTCGTCATGTGGCACACGACCTGGCCGAGCCGCAGCTACCTGCTCGCGGTCTCCGCCAAGCTGGCGCTGGCGTGGCTCGCGATCTGCCTCGTCACCTCCGTGATCCGCAACGCCCTGATCGTCCGCCTGGTGTCGATCGCGGCATGGCTGGTCGCGGCGCTCAGCATCATCGGCCAGCTCGACTCGGCCGCGGATACGCTGGATTCGGTCGCAATCGAGGTCGGCGGCTTGCGGCTGTCGCCGCTGCTCCTGATCAAGGCCGGCGCAGTCCTGCTGGTTGCGGTGTGGCTCACCAATATCGCCAGCAACTTTGCCGAAAGCCGCATCAACCGCGCGTCCGACCTGACGCCGTCGATCCAGGTGCTGCTGGTCAAGATCATCCGCATCGGCCTGCTCGTGGTCGCGATCGCGATCGCGCTCTCGGCCGTCGGCATCAATCTTTCGGCGCTGGCGGTATTTTCCGGCGCGGTCGGCGTCGGCATCGGCTTCGGCCTGCAGAAGATCGTCGCCAATTTCATCTCGGGCATCATCCTGCTCGCGGACAAATCCGTGAAGCCCGGCGACCTCGTCACCATCGGCGACAATTCCGGGCGCATCAGCGCCATGAAGACGCGCTACATCTCGGTCGCCGCCGGCGACGGGCGCGAATTCCTGATCCCGAACGAAGACCTGGTGACACAGAAAGTCACCAACTGGACCTACACCGACAAGAACACCCTGGTGAAGATCGCCTTTGCCACCAACTACGACGCCGATCCGAGGCTCGTCTGCAAGCTCGCCATCGATACCGCAGCAAGCCATCCGCGCGCGACCAAAGGCAAGGCGCCGAACTGCATCCTCACCGAGTTCGCCGAGGCCGGGATGAAATTCTCTCTGACCTTCTGGATCGCCGATCCTGACGGCATGGACAATGTAAAGAGCGACGTGATGCTGGCGCTGTGGGACGCCTTCAAGCGCGACGGCATCCGCGTGCCCTATCCGGTGCGGGAAATCCGCGTCCGCGGTGGGGCGCTACCGGTCGAGAGCGTGGTCGAGGTTTCCAGCTAGAAATCATGCGTCTGGACCTGTTCCACCGTATCAACCCCGGCTTGCGCTGGTGGCCACGATCATTAGATTAGGTTATTCAAATCAACTCTTGTCCACACCCCTTAAGCCAACCCGCCCATGAGCTATATCGAAGCCACCGACACCTCGCTGCGCAAGACCGGACAGATCAAGCTGCATGGGGCGAGTGGCTTTGCCGGTATGCGCAAGGCGGGCGCCCTGGTAGCAAAGTGCCTCGATGAGCTCACCGATATCGTCAAGGCGGGCCTTCCGACCTCCAAGATCGACGACTTCGTCCGCGAATTCGCCTTCAACCACGGCGCCTATCCGGCAACACTGATGTATCGCGGCTACCGCTATTCGACCTGCACCTCGATCAATCACGTGGTCTGTCACGGCATGCCGGGCGACCGCGCGCTGAAGGAAGGCGATATTGTCAATATCGACGTCACCTTCATTGTCGATGGCTGGTATGGCGATTCCAGCCGGATGTATGCGATCGGTCCGATTGCGCGCAAGGCCGAGCGGCTGATCGAGGTCACCTATGAGGCGATGATGCGCGGCATCGCCGCAGTGAAGCCCGGCGCCACCACCGGCGACATCGGCCATGCCATCCAGAGCTTTGTCGAGCCGCAGGGCATGAGCGTGGTGCGCGACTTCTGCGGCCATGGGCTCGGACGCCTGTTCCACGACGAGCCCAACATCATCCATATCGGCCGGCCCGGCGAGGGCGTGCCGCTCAAGCCCGGCATGTTCTTCACCATCGAGCCGATGATCAATCTCGGCAAGCCGCACGTAAAAATCCTCTCCGATGGCTGGACCGCGGTCACCCGCGACCGCTCGCTGTCGGCGCAGTTCGAGCATTCGGTCGGCGTCACTGCCGACGGCGCGGAGATTTTCACGCTCTCCGAGCGCCATGGCGAGAAGCCGCCGGTGTTCGCGCAGGCTTAGCCAGCTCCCTCTCGGCCGGCCCGGCTACCATGCCGGTCCGGGTTCCACGCGGCCGTCGCAGCCTCGACGTTCGAGGACAGTTCCAGTCCGTGTCTGACGCTGCGCCCACATCGCAATTTTCTCCAAGCGGCGGCCGTGGCCTTCTGCGAATGCCTGTGCGGCAGGACGCCTTTGTCCAATTGGAGAACAGCGATGGGCGGCGAATCCCTTTCCTTCATCGAAGCGCTGAGTGCAGACGGCCCGGCGCATGATCGGGCCGACAAGATGATGCTCTATGGCCAGTTCATCGGCGCATGGGATGGCACCGTTACGAGATACGGCGCCAACGGAGAGCGCTTCGATTCAAGCGCCGAGGTGCATTTCGGCTGGGCGCTCCAGGGACGCGCCATTCAGGATGTCTGGATCGTTCCGTCCCGCCTCGGGCGGGCGCCTGGCGAAGCCGACAAGATGAACGGAACGACTTTGCGGATCTACGACCCGCAGCACGACAATTGGCAGATCACATTCATCGATCCGGTCAGGCAAACGCATGACCGGATGACGGGGCGGCAGGTCGGCGTCGACATCGTCCAGGAGTATCGCGACCAGGCGGGCACCATTTGCCAATGGTGCTTCACCGAGATCGAGGCCAACTCGTTCCATTGGATCAGCCGCGTATCGAGCGATGAACGGGCGACGTGGAGGCTTACCGCGGAGTACTATCTCAGGCGCCGGAAACGGCCGGAGCAGACGCAGGCGGATGCGGCCCTCCCGGAGTCGGCTGCGTTCGATTTCTGGCAAGGCGCCTGGCGCGTGACCGACCCGAACGACGGCAAGCTGCTCGGCTTCAGCAAGGTCGACCGCATCCTGGGCGGCCGCGTCCTGCATGAGCAATGGAGCGGGGCCGACGGCTATTGCGGCGAAAGTTTCAATATCTTCGACAAGGATCGGCGCTGCTGGCACCAGAGTTGGGTCAGCGACGACGGTACGCTGCTGCTGCTCGATGGCGGGTCCGTGGATCGCGCGATGGATTTGCAAGGCGCAGCGGCCGACGGTGAACGCCACCGGATCCGCTGGACGCCGCAGGCGGACGGCAGTGTCCTTCAGTTGTGGGAGGCCTCGGGCGACGGCGGGGCGAGTTGGCGGCTGCGTCTTGCCGGCCTTTACCGGCCCGTGTGACACGCCGGCTCGCGCGCACTTCCGGGTTGCAAAAATCCTGTCGAACGGGCCGCACGTACGGACTTTATGGCGTGCTTCATGGCACGCCCACGCGGATCGGCGAAGCGCTCCTGGCCGTCATGACAATCAGCGCGGCTGCCACGGCATTGGCGATCGCGCTGGCCGCAATCGGCACGAAGTAGTTGTGGCTGGCGTCGAACATGAAGCCCGCTGCACTCGGCCCGACGAGCGTACCGATCGCGACGCTGGTGTAGAGAACACCGATGATGCCGCTGACGCGCCGCGCCCCGAAATGATCCGCCACGACTGCCGGCAGGATAGCAACCCAGCCTCCGTAGAAGAGTCCGAAGGCCAGGGCGAACACGATCAGCACCAGGAAGCTTCCCGCCACTGCCCAGATCGCGAGAGATCCCGCCATGCCGAAATACATGGCGGCCAGAAAGACGTCCCGCCCCATGCGATCGGCAATACCACCGAGGAAAAATCGGCCGATCGTGCTCCCGACGCCGATAGCGCCTAGGAGCAAGACGGCCATTGTCGGTTCGATCTTGTGGTCAACGGCGTAAGGCACGAGGTGCACGAACGGGACAAACGCGCCCAACGACCCTGCGAGGCAGGCCGCATAGAGTCCGACAAACCATGTGGTCCGAGCAGCTTCCTTGACGGACAAGCCTTCCACAGACCGCGAAGAAGGGGCCGTTTCCGGCGCACTGCCATCCGGCCCGAGCCCGCGATGCCGGGGATCGTCATCGATCAGAGCGGCCGCGCCAACGCCCACGATCGCCACGAGGACGCCGAGAACGAGGTACGCCTCCCGCCATCCGAATCCGGCAATGAGCGTTGTGGCCAGCGGCGGCATCACGAGGGTACCCACGCCGATTCCGCTAACAGCGAGCCCCGATGCGAACCCGCGGCGTTTGACGAACCAGCGCTGCACCGCGCCCAGGATGGGAACAAACGCACAGCCGAGGCCCAAGCCGATCCCGAGCCCATAGGCCGCATAGACTTCCATGAGCGTCCTTGCTCGTCCGGCCAGGATCAGACCGAGGGCGGCAAGCAGCATTCCCGCGATGGCGATCCGCCTGGCCCCCCAACGGTCGGCGAGAGGCCCCGATATCACGCCGACGCCGAAATACAGGAAACCGGCCAATGAGAATACCAACGAAACCGAGCCGCGCGACGCGCCGAAGTCCTTCTCCAAGGAGGCGACAAAGGAGCTGAACGTGTAGGCGCTGCCGAAGCCTACCAAAGTGACCGCGAACGCAGCCGCCACCACGAACCAGCCGTAGAAAATGCGAGCCCTTCGCACTGTCGGATCGCTGCTTGCAACGTTAGCCATGTCAATCCCTCCATCTTTCAACACCACTATCTTATATTAAGTGGTGTCTTCTTGTCAACCAGTAAGAGGCTTATATTGGTGTCGAATGGGCCACCCGAAACCGACCTCCGGTTCCCCGGGACCTCACGGTGCTGTATGAATTCATTGATTCACTCGATGAACGCCACATTGTTCAGGACGGCGTGCCACATACGGCCAGGACTGGCTCGCGAGCGTAGTCGCGCTCAAGGCGTGGATGCGTAGCCATGGGCTACTCAGCGGCAGATTGCGGGACTTCCTCCGCCTCGCGCCGTCCGATCGCCGCGCTGGTGCCGACGCCGCACGCCTCAAGGGCGCGACGTGGCTGGATTGATCGGCTCGCGCGCACTTCCCGGTTGCAAAAATCCTGTCGAACGGCACATTGGTGCCGATGCCCGCCAAGTCGCGACCACCGCAGGATGAGGCTGCCGAGACGCCGCATTACCACGGCCATCGCGAACGCCTGCGCGAGCGGTTCTACAGTGCCGGCCCCGATGCGCTCAGCGACTACGAGTTGTTGGAGATGGCGCTGTTCGCCGCCATCCCGCGCCGCGACACCAAGCCGCTTGCGAAAGCGCTCTTGAAGAAATTCGGCTCGTTCGCGGAAGTGATCCATGCCCCCGAAGCGCGACTGCGCGAGGTCGACGGCATCAAGGATGCGTCCGTCAACCAGCTCAAGCTGATCGCGGCGGCCGCAAGCCGGATCGCCAAGGGCGAGATCAAGCGCTCCGTCGCGCTGTCCTCCTGGGCCGACGTGATCGACTATTGCCGCTCCAGCATGGCGTTCGCCGACAAGGAGCAGTTTCGCCTCTTGTTCCTCGACAAGAAGAACCGGCTCATCGCCGACGAGGTGCAGCAGACCGGCACCGTCGACCACACCCCGGTCTATCCCCGCGAGGTGATCAAGCGCGCGCTGGAGTTGTCCGCGACCGCGCTGATCCTCGTGCACAACCATCCCTCCGGCGATCCCTCACCGTCACAGGCCGACATCCAGATGACCAAGGCGATCATCGATATTGCCGCCCCGCTCGGCATCTCCGTGCACGACCACATCATCGTCGGCCGCGGCGGGCACGCGAGCCTGAAGGGGATGAAGCTGATCTAATGCTGCTCAATACGGGAGAGAAACACATGCCAACCGATCGCCTGACGCCAGGGCTCAAAGCCGAGACCGTCACAACAGTCGACGACAAGCTGGTGGTCAAGCACATGGGAGGCGATGGCGTGCTGTCCACGCCGTCGATGATCGGGTTGATGGAGCGTACCAGCATCGAGGCCGTACAGGCTTATTTGCCCGAAGGGCACACCACCGTCGGCTTCGAGGTGCACGTCAAGCATTTCGGAGCGACCCCAAAAGGCAAGAAGGTGACGGTGCGCGCCGAGCTGCTGGAGGTGGACGGGCGCAAGCTGCGATTCAAGGTCGAGGCACACGACGAGGATAAGAAGGTTGGCGATGGCACCCATCGGCGCGCAATCATTGCCATTCAGCGCGAGGGCTGATCTGTTTCAACCGACGTTCCCGGGGCCGTTTGTTGCGGCAAGGGCGGGCACGCGAGTCTGAAGGGGATGAAGCTGATCTAGCGTTGGAATGCGCCTATAACGAAGTGGTCTTGTCGACCACGTCCAGTCCTGACATGGCGCCGAAGCGTCCACGAAAGAGCCGATGATGTCGAATGGTCCCAGCGCTGTCCTCTCCTTCGACGAGATCGATGCGCTCGTGCGCGACGTCATTGCAGAGGGGAAGGCGGGACGCCAGCAGACTGCGTGGCAGATGGTACAGCCGCTGCGAAAGGCCCAGCCCCGGCAGCCGGAAGCCGCGATGGCGTTGCTGTGGATCGTTGACGAGCGAGGCCTCGAAAGGCAGGCGGCGGTAGAGGCTCTGTCGGAGATAGAACTGTCTCACGGCCAGGATATCGAAATCCTGTCGGCCGTTGGCGGGTGCCTCGAGCGCGCCCGCGACATCGATGATCTCAATGCGCCGCCGCCGGACGATCCGGTTTTTCGCAACGTCCTCGAAAAGCTGGACGCCCTCGCCAGGACCTGCGAGGGGCGGCCCGAGCAGGAGACGATCCTCCGCGGGCTGGCCACATCGGCGTGCATGCTGGCGCGTCAGCACGATGCGATCGCCGAGAGCAGCCATCGGAAGCTGACCGAGATCAATCCTCGAAAGAGCGAGTACCATTACAATCTCGGTCTTTTCTACAAGACGCGGGGCAGGTTTGCAGAGGGCGTCACGGCGAACCAGATGGCCGCGAGCCTGGCCGACGAGATCAGCGAAGGTTGCGAGTGGAATCTCGGTATCTGCGCCACTGGAGCGAGGAACGCCGAGGTTGCCCTGGATGTCTGGAAACGCCTGGGGCAGACCATCGAGATTGGGCGCTTTGGGTTGCCGGAAGGTCGCTATCGTCCATGCAAGGTGAAGCTTGCCCAGCGGCCGCTGGCAGAGCGCGCCGCCAACCTCGACGATCCCGGCCAAGAGGAGACGGTCTGGATCGAACGCCTCAGTCCCTGCCACGGGATTATCCGCAGCGTGCTCTATGGGAACCTGGGGGTCGATTATGGCGACGTCATCCTGATGGATGGCGCGCCGATTACGCATCACACTTACGGTGAGGAGCGCGTAGCGGTCTTTCCCCACCTGGCAACGCTGCTCCGACGGAACTATCAGTTTTTCGACTTCGCCGGCACGCAAGACAAAGCAGGACAATTGGTGGGTCTGAGCGAAGAACTGGACGGAGATGCGGTCGTCTATTCGCATTCCGAGACCGTCACGATGCTGTGCGCGACTTGCTGGCGCGACCCCGACATCGATCACGCTCATCATGAGAGCATGGAAAGGCATGTCGTCACCGGCCGCATCGCTGCACCGCCCGACATTGCGCCCGCGCGGCTTCTCGATCTGATCGACAAAGGCATTGAGAAGCGCGAACAATGCCAGCTCTATGCGCCCGACCTTTGCGCGGCGGCTGGACTGGTCGCGCGTGAGCGGATCGACAGGCGGCGGTTTGCTCTGCTGACAGACAACTAGCGCGAACCTACGGCCATCATCGCCGGCAAAGACATGCATGCGAGCCTGAAGGGAGAGCGGCTGATCTAGTCCACCTGGCTGGCTGAAGTTATTCGATGACGACCTCGGCCGCGAAGAAGCCCATCATTTCTTGCCGAGAGAGCGTGCGTAGGCCGACGGCTGGCACGCCAGGCGCGACGATAGGGCCCATGTTGCTCGTGGGCTGAAGAGGTGCCGGATCAAGCACCCATGCGCGCTGCGGATCGGTGTTGACCGCTTCGGCACCCACCATGGCCATTGCGTGCTGAGCGTCCGCGTAAAACACGGGATGATTGCTGCCCAGATTATCAAAAATCGACTGATTTCTCAGAGTTGGCTGAATATTGCTGAAATTCATTAGCGCCGTTCCATCTATCATTCTCAATTTATCGAAGTACCTTGGCGTGCTGACGTTGAAAGTGGTTCCGGCAGCATCAGTGTAGCTTGTATTCAGCATGCGCAACATTGCCGCAGGTTGCCCGGTGGCGATTTGGACTGTGCCATAGGCCTTCTGAACGATCGTCGCCTGCGGAACGGCGTGCCCGTAGAAACTGAATATGGTCTGTGCCGCCGCGGCCCAACACCACACAATAGTCTGCTGCGCAGTCACTTTGGGCAACTTGTCGAAGTTGACAAAATAGGTGCAGTGCTGCCCGCCGGGGTCGCAGTTGCGACCGTCCCGCCAACCCGGAGGCAACGTTGAGGCGTTGACCGGCGAATGAGTTCCGTCGGCTGAGGCTGGCCTCGTGATGGCGATACCATTGCTCATAGCACCATCGGTGCACGGACTGCCGACCGGAATCGGATGCACCCCAAATGGTGCAAAGTCGAAGGTAGTTCCCGCCCGTGGTCCCGAATTGAACTGGCAGACCGTGGTGACATTCGAGCTAGCCTGGAATCCCGGCACCGGTGCGGGGATTGTGGGTGCCGACACAGCCACCCCGCTGCTGAACTGGCCGTCAGTGCAGGGGCTGCCGACTGGGATCGGCGGCGCGCCGAATCGTGCAAAATCGAACGTCGTACCGGCGCGCGGACCGACCGTGAAATGACAGACGGTCGTAAAGTTCGACTGCGCGTGCCCGGGATAAGCTGACAGCAAGTTCAACCCAACAATCAACAATAACAGATTCACCTTCCTCATTGCCCACTCCGTTTCCATCGCCATCACGTTCAGTGGTAGGCCACTGCATCCCCCGAAAGCCGCTCCAACTGTTCGGTTCTGCGCCGATTCGCTTCAGGTCAATTCGGACACCCAAAGCATCGAATCCTGTCGCTGTGCTCCCTTGCTTTTTCTTCAAGATCGATAAGCGCAGGATCCGATTGTGTGCGTGTCGCGGGGGCTCTAGCGGGCCGGCTTGGCTGCTGATCGCAACCGAAAGGATTGCCGCACGCGTCGTAATTTCTTGAAGCAGAACTGTCCGCTTCGCTTGAAGACGAATCGCAAATAAACGGGTTGTCACAGGCCAACGCGGGCGCGGTGAAGACAAGCAAGCCAAAGAACATGAGCCGAAGTCGATACATCTTCAAAATCCTTTCATAAGAAACAAGCCAAGTGAAAACTGATTCAACCCTCGCAATAACGCTCTTGTTTGGGCTCCGAAGGAATAAATAGACTATTTCAGGTTGCATGGACAGGTCACCCTGCACGCATCACTTTATACCGGTTCAACGGACCGTCGCCAGAGACTGAGACCGACAATCAAGGCTGACGCATCGCCGTGCACGACCAATCATCGTCGGCAAACGCCGGCATCCGAGCCTGAAAGTCGGCCCGCCGTAGCGTTTACCATTTATTAACTCTCCGCTTTGCGCTTTGGCCAACGCGTGAGAGTGTTATTCTCAGGGATGAGAGGGGTGGCTCATCATCGAACGAGAGGGGATCGATGGTGAATCTGCTGCGAGAGCGGATATGAGGCGCGGCCGACTTGATGCCGAGCCTGAGTGACTTGATCGACAAGGTTCTGGACTGGATCGAGGAGCAAAGCGGCACAATGGCGCCGCTGGCAATCGACGGATTGGTCTGCTGCGAGGCCGAGACCAGGATGCTGCTCGATTGATGGAACACTGATCGGAACGCAAAAGAGGCGCCTCAGGGCGCCTCTTCACCAGTTCGCAATGGATGCCGATCTCAGTAGCAGTAGCGGGGATCGACGCGCATCCAGTAGCCGTCGCCACGCTGGATGTAGCAGCCGTCGTGGTACCAGTAATAGCCACCGCGGCGCCGATCGCCTTCGCTGCCGATCGCAGCGCCCGTGCCCGCGCCGATCACGGCGCCAATCGCCGCACCCCGGCCACCGCCGAGGGCGCCACCGACAATCGCGCCCGCGGCTCCGCCGAACAGGGCGCCACCCAGCGTATTGTTCTGGGCCGCGGCCTCCTGCGCTGTCATCGCCACGGCAAGACCCAGCAACGCCGCAATCCCAAACCTCCGAATCATCTGAGAATCCTCCTTCTGCGATCGTCCCGCACTGCTTGTTGGCATTGGTTCTCCCTGACGTCAATAAACTTGACCCGCCGATATCGGCGATAACCGCGCCTCACCTCGGGCAGAAGCTTGAACCCGCCTTATTGTCGCCGCAACTTATGCTGGATGGAAAGCGTCGGTTATGTGCAGGGAGCAGCGATGCGAGCGGGTTTGGCCCTTCTGGTCCTCAGCGCCATGCTGCTCGCGCGACCGGCGGCCGCTTATGACGCCGGCGATCCGAATAATTGCAACGGCGTCGATTGGGACGACAAGCATGCGCTCGTCGTCTCGAAGGTCGTGGCAAGCCCGCGCGTCAATTTCGTCAAGAGCCTCTACGATGATGACTTCAAGGCCGAGACTTGTCCGGCGGCCACCGCGGCGTGCCGCAAGACATCCTATCTCGTGACCGGGAACCTCGTGCTGGTCGGCAAGGCGCGCGGCGCGTTCACCTGCGTGTCGTACCAGTCGCCGGATGCGAGGAAGCAGATCTGGACCACAAGCTGGCTGCCAAGCGCGGCGCTGACGCCGGTCGCGCCGATGGCCGCACCAACGTTTTTCGACTGGGTCGGCACCTGGCGCCAGCCCGGCGGCACCATCGAGATCAGGCGCGGCGGCGCCGGTGGCCGCTTGAAGATCGAGGGCGAGATGGTCGTGCCCGGCGCGCAGGATGTCCATAACGGCGTGATCGAAGCCGAGGTGATGCCGGGCAAGGACGCCATCGCCTTCCTGGATGACGGATCGCTTCCGTTCGAAACCGAATCCGACGGCGGCTGCAGGGTGCGGATGCAGCGCATCGGCCCATGGCTTCTGGTCGAGGACAACGACAATTGCGGCGGCGCCGGCGTCACCTTCACCGGGCTCTATCACCGCAAATAGTCCCGCGCTTCTTCGGAAAACCGCTTCACGCTTTTCCGGATCATGCGCTAGAGCAAAATCCGAGCGATTTGAATCGAGAGGGATTCCCAACGGGCGCGAATTCTGATTCACACTGCGTGCTGGACAAGGAGGCCAGCACGCATGG
>Ga0209166_10000636_pt1 | contig 35613 bp, 28 predicted proteins | sample Coa_R1_3_FD_187151 | JGI IMG/M metagenome (GOLD analysis project Ga0209166, IMG submission 187151) | Surface soil microbial communities from Centralia Pennsylvania, which are recovering from an underground coalmine fire - Coalmine... | ecosystem: Environmental > Terrestrial > Soil >...
GGTGCACCTACTGCAATTTCCATACGGGGGTGGTGCTGGCGGCGCGGTTTGCGCCTTATGTGGGGTGCGTTGGCACGGAGATGGCGGGGCATAAGGAGCTTTATGCCGCGGCTGGGGTGACGTTGCCGGAGGAGTTTGCGGATGCGGTGGTGGACACGATTTACGTTGGCGGAGGGACGCCTAGCTTGCTCGATCCGGCGCATTTGGGGAGCATGGTTGCTGCGGTGCGCGAGAATTTTGTTTGCGAACTAACGGAAGTTACTTTGGAGGCGGACCCGGAGACGGTTACGGAGGAGAAGGCGGCGGCCTGGGTGGGGGCGGGGATTAACCGGATTAGTTTTGGGGTGCAGTCGTTCTGCGATGAGGAACTAAAGGCGGCAGGGCGGATGCACCGGCGGGCGGATGTTTACCGGGCGGCTGCGATTTTGCGGGGCGCGGGGATGGCGAATATCAGTTTCGATTTGATTGCGGGATTACCGAAGCAGACGCGGAAGACTTGGAGGGACTCGCTGGATGCGCTGGTGGAATTGGGGCCGGAGCATGTTTCGGTGTATTTACTGGAGGTGGATGAGGGGAGCCGGCTGGGAGGCGAGATTTTGCGCGGGGGAAAACGGTACAGTGCCGCCGAAGTGCCTGGCGATGACGAGATGGCGGAGTTTTATGAGACGGCTTGCTGGGAGTTGGGGGCTGCGGGCTATGAGCATTACGAGATATCGAATTGGGCCAAGCCGGGATTTGCTTCGCGGCATAACTTGAAGTATTGGCGGCGGGAGGCTTATTTGGGGTTTGGGGCCGGGGCGCACTCGTTTTCCGGGACGGAGCGATGGGCTAACGCGCACGATGCGGCGGGGTATGTTGCGGCGGTGACCGCGGGACGATTGCCGGTGGAACAGCTTGAGAGGCTTACGGCAGAGGGTGCGCTGGAGGAAGAGTTGTTTTTGGGGTTGCGGCAGTTGGCGGGGATCGATTTGGGGCGGATTGAGCGGCAGTACGGAGTTTCTTTGGATTCGCGATTCGCCCGGCTTCGTGCGGCGGGGTTGATTGAACGGGAGGGGAGTTTGGTGCGCTTGGCTCCGGGGCGAGTTAGCGTTTCGAATGAGGTTTTTGTGGAGTTGATGAAGTAGGGACCGACCGGGAAAAAGATAACGCGGAGGCGCTGAGGGCGCTGAGGTTCGCAGAGGAAGGCAAAGATTTACCAAAGAGGGCAGGGAGAAGAGGCGGAGCGTGGCTACTGATACGAGGACGGATGTGGTTATGGAGTTGAATCGGGCGGGGGCTGCTGGCGGGGCGGTGGATTTGCGCAGCGATACCGTTACGCGGCCTACGGCGGAGATGCGGGCGGCCATGGCGTCGGCGGAGGTGGGGGACGACGTTTACGGGGAAGACCCCACGGTGAACCGGTTGGAGGCGCGCGCGGCGGAAATATTTGGGAAAGAGGCGGCGCTGTTCGTGCCTACCGGGTGCATGGGGAATTTGATAGCGATCAAATTGTGGACGCACCACGGCGATGAAGTGATCTGCGAGGAGCGCAGCCATGTGAATTTGTATGAACTGGCTTCGATGTCTGCGATTGCGGGATGCATGCCGCGGGTGGCGCGCGCGGAAGACGGGATTTTGAGTTGGAAGCTGGTGGAGGCGGCGATCCGGCCGAAGATTTATTACGACTCGCAGACGGCGCTGGTTTGTCTGGAGAATACGGTGAATATGTGGGGCGGGACGGCGTATCCGACGCTGGCGGTGGAGGAGATTTGCGATGGGGCGCACGCGGCGGGGTTGAAAGTGCATATGGATGGGGCGCGGATCTTTAACGCGGCTACGGCGCTGGGAGAAAACGTGGCGTCGATGACGCGCAAGGTAGATTCGGTGATGTTTTGCCTGTCGAAGGGGCTCGGCGCGCCGGTGGGTTCGATGCTGTTGGGAACGCGGGCATTTATCGAGAAGGGGCGGGTGTACCGCAAGATGTTTGGCGGCGGAATGCGGCAGGCGGGAGTGATTGCGGCGGCGGGATTGATTGCGCTGGAGAAGTCACCGGGGCGGCTGCACATCGATCATGAGAATGCGCGGCGGCTGGCGGAGGGGATTGCGCAGATTCGCGGGCTGCGGATCGATGCAGGGAAGGTGCGCAGCAACATTGTGATTTTCGATTGCTCGGGGCTGGGAAAGACGGCGGTGGAATTGTGCGAGGCGCTGTACCGGCGGGGAATTTGGGCGCAGGATACGGCGGTGCATTCGGTGCGGATGGTTACGCATGTGGATGTGAATCGCGAGGGGATGGAACGGGCGATTGCGGCGTTGCGGGAGTTGGCGGCGGAGTCTTCAACGAAAGCGGCGGCCCTTCGCGGCTCAGGGTAAACCAGCGCCGCATTCCATAGAAGGCGGGAACATGAGAAATCGTTGGTTGGCCTTTGCGCTGATGTGTGTGGTTTGGCCGCGGCCCGGCAGGGCGGCGCAGGATCCGAGCGAGACGGCTCCGCCGGAACAGAAAACCAAGCCGACGGCGAACCCCACTGCGACGCAGACGCACAACAATATGCGGAGGGCGAGAGAAGGAAGTGCCGGAGCGCCAGCCGTGCAGCAGGCGCAGGCGTTTTTAGACGAAGCGGAGAAAAAGCTTTTCGACTTGGGAGTGAAGGCGTCGCGGGCCGAGTGGGTGCAGGAAAACTTCATTACTTCGGATACGGAGGCGATGGCCGCGGATGCGGGTGAGGTGGTGAACACATTGAGCGTGGAATTGGCCAAGCAAGCGGCGCGATTCGACGGCGTGAGATTGCCGCCGGTGATGGCGCGGAAAATGAAACTACTGAAGCTGGCTTCGGGATTTCCGGCGCCGACCAATGCCGCAGAGCAGAAAGAGTTGGCGGGAATTCTGGCTTCGCTGGATGGGGATTACGGCCGCGGGAAGTGGTGTCCGGAGGGCGAGCAGGGGAAATGTCTGGACGTAACCGCGGTGGAGAAATTGATGGCGGAGAGCCGCGATCCGGAGGAGCTGAAGCGCGCGTGGATTGGGTGGCACGCCGTGGGCGCGCCGATGCGGGAACGGTACGCGCGGATGGTGGAGTTGGGGGACAAGGGCTCGAGGGAATTGGGATTCGCGGATGTGGGGGCGCTGTGGCGTTCGAATTACGATATGCCGCCGGATGCTTTTGCGCAGGAGCTGGATCGTTTGTGGGAGCAACTGCGGCCGCTGTATTTGTCGCTGCACGCGTACGTGCGCGGGCAACTGGCGAAGAAATACGGGAAGGACGTGGCGCCGCCGAATGGGCCGATTCCGGCGCATCTGCTGGGGAATATCTGGGCGCAGGAGTGGAACAACGTTTATCCGCTGATGGATTCGCCGAAGGCGGAGCAGAGTTATGACCTGACGAAGATTCTGCAGGAGCGTAAGACCGATGCGCTGGGGATGGTGAAGTACGGGGAAAACTTCTTTGTATCGCTGGGATTCGCGCCGCTGCCGAAAACATTTTGGGAACGGTCGTTGTTCACCAAGCCGGCGGACCGCGAGGTGGTGTGCCATGCCAGCGCGTGGGACGTTGATTTCAAGGAAGATCTGCGGATCAAGATGTGCATCCAGATCCGGGAGGAGGATTTCCGGACCATACATCACGAGCTGGGGCATAACTTTTATCAACGGGCGTACAGCACGCAGCCGCCGCTTTTTCAGGGCAGCGCGAATGACGGGTTTCACGAGGCGGTGGGAGACACGATTGCGTTGTCGGTGACGCCGGAATATTTGAAGAGGATCGGATTGATCGAGACAGTGCCGCCGGCTTCGGGGGATATCGATTATTTGCTGGCGCAGGCGCTGGAGAAAGTGGCGTTTTTACCGTTTGGATTGACGATTGATAAATGGCGCTGGGAAGTGTTCTCGGGCCAGGTCAAGCCGGGGGAATATAACAAGGCGTGGTGGGATTTGCGGCTGAAATATTCAGGCGTGGCGCCCCCGGTGGCGCGTACGGAGGCGGATTTCGATCCCGGAGCGAAGTATCACGTGCCGTCGAACACGCCGTATATGCGCTACTTTCTGGCGCGGATTTTGCAATTCCAGTTTCAGCGGGCGCTGTGCCGGGAGGCGGGTTATTCCGGGCCGCTGCATCGTTGCTCGATTTACGATAATAAGGTGGCAGGGAAGCGGTTGAACGAGATGCTGGCGCTGGGGCAGAGCAAGCCGTGGCAGGAGGCGCTGGCGACGCTGACCGGTGAGCGGGAGATGGATGCGAGCGCGCTGGCGGATTATTTTGCGCCGCTGAAGACGTGGCTGGATGAGCAGAATAAGGCGAAGGGGTATGCGGTGGGGTGGTGAACGGATGAAAGCGGTGCTGGAGTCTTTGTCCCTTGGATCTGGTGCTCGATCCCTATCCCTTTGCAGTGGCTGTCGGTTGTTGTTGTGCCTTTCTTTTTTGCATATTCACTATACTGGCTGCCGGTTTGGCTCGGAGCCGAACCATCTGAATACGGGGCGTGGTCCCTGCTCGGCGTCGGGACATGGTTTCTAGCTGGGAGCATTCCGTCCGCAGGGGTAGTGACAATTCATCGGCGACGCCGTCCCAAATGAACGCTCCGGCGCGGGCTGATGACGAACTGAGTCACCACGTTCCCTCACAACGTTTGCGACCATATGCCATAATGGCATAAGCCAGACTTTGGCTGGCTATAGGGAAAACTTAGACCCCGAGGAATCCGTGGATTTCACTTTTACCGACGAGCAGCAGCAGTTGCGACGTAGCGTGCGAGAGTTTGCGGAGGGGGAGATTGCGCCGCACGTGATGGAGTGGGACGAGGCTTCGCATTTTCCGATGGAGATTATGCCGAAGCTGGGGGAGATGGGATTGCTGGGGGTGATTTTCCCGGAGGAGTATGGCGGGGCGGGGCTGGGGTACATCGAGTATGCGACGGCGATTGAGGAGCTTTCGCGGGTGGATGGGTCGGTGGGATTGATCGTGGCGGCGCACAATTCGCTGTGCAGCAATCACATTTTCAAGTTTGGGAATGAGGCGCAGAAGAAAAAGTATCTGGCGCCGCTGGCGCAGGGTAAAAAGATCGGGGCATGGTCGCTGACCGAGCCGGAAGCAGGGTCGGACGCGGGTGGAACGCGAAGCACGGCGAAACGGGATGGCAAGCATTGGGTGCTGAACGGGGCGAAGACATTTACCACCAACGGACACTACGCGGATGTTTGCGTGGCCATGGCGGTGACCGATAAATCGAAGGAATCGCACGGCATCAGCGCGTTCATTTTGGAAAAGGGGATGACGGGATTCAAAGCGGGGAAAAAGGAAAACAAGCTGGGGATGCGGGCCAGCGACACTTCCGAGGTGATTTTCTCGGACTGCCGGGTGCCGGAAGAAAACATGCTGGGGGCGGAGGGCGAAGGATTTATCGGGAGCTTGAAGATTCTGGATGGCGGGCGGATTTCGATCGCGGCGCTGGCGTTGGGAATGGCGCAGGGCGCGCTGGATGCGGCGACGAAGTATGCGAAGCAGCGGAAGCAGTTTGGGCAGGCGATCAGCGAGTTTCAGGCCATTCAGTTCAAGCTGGCGGACATGGCCACGCAGGTGGAGGCGGCGCGATTGCTGGTGTATCAGGCGGCTTGGCTGGCGGATCGGGGGAATGCGCGCTTTACGCGTGAGTCGAGCATGGCCAAGCTATTTGCCAGCGAGGTGGCGGTGCGGGTGGCCAACGAGTGCGTGCAGATCCACGGGGGGTACGGATTTATCAAGGATTATCCGGCGGAAAAGTATTATCGTGACGTGAAGCTGTGCACCATCGGCGAAGGGACCAGCGAAATTCAGCGATTGGTGATTGCCCGGCAGCTACTGGGCAAGACAAAATAGGGTGATGGGTCTAGCCGGATCGGGAGCTCCACAGGAAAGCAATGTCGCAGTCGACTGAGAATTGGGCGGAGCGGGTGTGCTTGGGCGACGTGCGGGCCATCGCGCGGGCGATTACGGCGATTGAGAATCATGAGGCGGCTGCGGAGGAATTGCTGCGGCGGTTGTTTCCGCGTACGGGCAAAGCGTATCTGACGGGAGTCACCGGCGCGCCGGGTACGGGGAAGAGCACGCTGGTCGATCGGCTGGCGGCGCATTATCGCGCGAAACAGGAACAAGTGGGAGTGATTGCGGTCGATCCGACCAGCCCGTATTCCGGGGGCGCGATTCTGGGAGATCGCATTCGCATGCAGGGGCATGCGAGCGACAGCGGGATGTTTATTCGCTCGATGGCCACGCGGGGATTTCTGGGCGGGTTGGCGCGGGCGACGGCGGAAGTGTCTCTGCTGCTGGATGCGGCGGGGAAACAGCAAGTGCTGATCGAAACGGTGGGCGTGGGGCAGGATGAGATCGATATCGTGCGGCTGGCCGATTGCGTGGTGGTGATGCTGGTGCCGGGGATGGGCGACGACATCCAGAACATGAAGGCCGGGCTGATGGAGATCGGGGATATTTTTGTGCTGAACAAGGCGGATCGTGAAGGAGCGGATCGGCTGGAGCAACAGTTGAACGCGATGCTGTCGCTGGTGATGCCGCGGGATGGATGGCATCCGCCGGTGGTGCGCACGGTGGCGTCGGAGAATAAGGGGATTGACGCGCTGGCGGAGACGATTGGACGTTTTGGAAAACACTTTGAATCGAGCGGGGAGCGTAAACGCAAGCACGTGGAGCACTGGAAGGAAAGATTGATCGAGCTGCTGGAATCGCGGTTGCTTCAGCGCGCGTTGGGAGGAGCCGGCGGAGAGGGGCGATTGGCGGAGTTGGCGGAAGAGGTGGCGGAGCGGAAGAAGGATCCGTTTTCGGCGGTGAACGAGATCTTAAAGAGTAGTGGACTGAACGGGATGACTTGATGGTGTCGGGCGGAGTTGGGGGGAGAGGAATGGCGGGTGGGAGCAAAAAGGAACGGCCGGGAGCGGAGGCGACGATCGGGGTCATTGGGGGCAGCGGGCTCTACTCGATGGCGGGGTTGAAGGACACGCGGGAGATACGCGTGAAAACGCCGTTTGGCGCGCCCTCTGACGCGATTGTGTTGGGGACGCTGGAAGGGAAGCGGGTGGCGTTTCTGGCGCGGCATGGGCGGGGGCATCGGATTTTGCCAAGCGAGATCAACTTTCGCGCAAATATCTGCGCGATGAAGCAGTTGGGAGTTGAGCGCATTATTTCGGTGAGCGCGGTGGGTTCGCTGCAGGAAGATTTGCGGCCGGGAGAGTTTCTGGTACCCGATCAATTTGTGGATCGCACGAAGAACCGGGTGTCGACATTCTTTGGCGGCGGACTGGTGGCGCACGTGGCATTCGATAAGCCTACCTGCCCGCAAGTGTCCGCGGTGCTGGGGGATGCCAGCGCGCATTGCGATGTAAAAGTGCACCGGCGGGGAACCTACGTTTGTATCGAGGGGCCGCAATTTTCGACGCTGGCAGAAGCGCACGTACACCGGCAACTGCGTTTTGAAGTGATTGGAATGACCAATGTAACGGAGGCCAAGCTGGCGCGCGAGGCGGAGATCTGCTATGCCACCATCGCTATGATTACCGATTACGATTGCTGGCACCCGGAACACGAATCGGTTACGGCGGCGCAGATCATCGCCACGCTCAACCAGAATGCGGAAAACGCCCAGAAGGTGTTGCGGGAGGCGGTGCGCACGATGCCCGCGGAGCGCGTTTGCAAATGCGGCGCGGCGCTACAGCACGCCATACTCACCAATTTGAAGGTGGTTCCGGCGGCGACCAAGAAGCGGCTGGCATCCATTGTCGGCAAATATCTGTCCTAGGAGAAAAACAGTGTCCTTACTGGTGGTCGGGTCGGTGGCCTTTGACGCGTTGGAGAGTCCGTACGGCAAGGTGGAGCGGACGCTGGGCGGCGCGGCGACGTATTTTGCGGTGGCGGCGAGTTTTTTCACGCAGGTAAACCTGGTGGCCATCGTTGGCGACGATTTTACGGCGAAGGATGCGGAGATTTTTCGCGGGCGGAAAATTGACGTGGAAGGGCTGGAGCGGGTGCCGGGGAAATCGTTTTTCTGGGCCGGTAAATACTCGGAAAACCTGAACGAGCGAGTCACGCTGGCCACGGAACTGAACGTGTTCGCGGACTTCAAGCCGCGGCTACCGGAGCGCTACCGGGCGTGCCAATACGTTTTTTTGGCCAACATCGCGCCCAACTTGCAACGCGACGTGCTGCAGCAGGTGGCCAAGCGGCCCAAAATCGCGGCGCTGGATACCATGAATTATTGGATCGAGCGGACCAACGGGGATTTACGCGAGACGCTGCGGCATGTGGACATCCTGATGATCAACGACATCGAGACGCGGCAGCTTTCGAACGAGCACAATCTGCTGCGCGCCGCGAAACACATTTTCAAGATGGGCCCCTCAACGCTGGTAGTAAAGCGCGGGGAATACGGGGCCATGCTGGTGGATGCGCGCGGCGTATTTTGCGTGCCGGCGTTTCCCCTGGAGGAGCCGCACGATCCCACTGGCGCCGGCGATTGTTTCGCCGGAGGATTCATGGGCTATCTGGCGAGCGTGGAAAACAAAAGCGATATGTCGCTGCGGCGGGCGATGGTGTATGGCTCGGTGATGGGCAGCTATTGCGTGGAGAAATTCGGGCTGGATCGGCTGAGGACGCTGAAGCGCGCGGAGATACACGCCAGAGCACGGCACTTCGCGAAACTGACGCAATTCAAGTTGTAGGTAGTAAAATTTTGCCAGCGCGGGCCAAGCCTCGCGATTCACATGCTCTCTCTCCATGAAATGTTCTTGCGGCTGAGCGTTGCGGCGCTGCTGGGCGCGGCGATTGGCGTCGAGCGGGACCTGCGCCGCCGGCCGGCCGGCATTCGCACCAGCGCGTTTGTCTGCATGGGCGCGGCGCTGTTCACCCTTCTTTCCTTCCAACTGGCGAAAATGTACGGCGACACGGGATCTACGCGGATCGCATCCAACCTGGTGCAGGGAATCGGCTTTCTGGGCGCGGGAGCGATTTTGCGCGAGGCCGGAGGGCTGGTGGGACTGACCACAGCGGCGACGATTTTCGCGGAGGCGGCCATCGGAATGGCGGTGGGAGGAGGGCTGTACGCAGTGGGCGCTTATGCCACCGGTCTGTTGCTGTTTGGGTTGGTGTGCCTGGGATGGGTGGCGCGAGTGACCAATCTTAAGCAGCGCGTAATGAATTTCCGGATTACCGCCAGTCACACCGAGGGCATCGCCAGTGAGGTGCAGCAACTGCTGGAGTCCGTAAGAGTGAAGCCGCAGCAGTTTCGCGTGTCGATGCAGGGAGAAACGTCGATTGTGGAGTTTCATGCGGAGATGGGATATCGGCAGCAGGAGCAAATGGTACACAAACTGAACCGGCCGGGAGTGATTACCGAGGTGGTTCCATTCGAGGGGCACCACGAATGAGTTCCACTCGTCCTTTGGCGCGATCGCTTTCTTCCCTTGGCAAACCGAAAGCGCTGCAGCAGGGAGACACGCTGGCCGTCTTTGCGCCCGCGTCTCCGGCGGAAAAAAAGAGCTGCGCGGCTGGACTTGCGGAATTGCGCCGCATGAAGTTCGGAATTTCCGCGACCGATAATCGATTGCTGTCTTCGGAAGGATATTTTGCCGCGAGCCTTGAGGAACGCCGGCAGGAGTTTCTGGACGCTCTTGCTGCCGAGAAAGTCGCCGGCTTGGTTGCCTTGCGAGGCGGTTATGGATCGACTTACCTGCTCGAAGAGGCTTTGGCGCAAAAAGTGAGGGAGCCGAAGGTGTTGATTGGCTTCAGCGACCTCACTTCTCTGCAGATTTTCTTGTGGCAGCGGGCTTCCTGGGTGACATTTTACGGGCCGATGGTGGCGGCAGGATTCGCGGCGGGGGCCGGAAAACCGGGCGGCTATGACGAGCAATCCTTTCAGTCGGCGGTAAGCAATGGTGAACCGGATTGCACGATTTCGCTGCGAGGCGAAGCGCTTGTGCATGGTACAGCCGAAGGGCGGCTGCTGGGCGGCGCTATGACACTGGTGGAAGCGACGTTTGGCACGCCCTGGGAGCTGGATACGCGCGGGGCTATCTTGCTCCTGGAAGATCGGGCGATGAAACCTTATCAGGTCGATCGTGTGCTGATGCATTTCCTGCAAGCGGGCAAGCTGGAACATGTGCAGGGAATTGTGCTGGGGGATTTTCCGGAGTGCGCGCCACCGGTCATCGGCAGCCCGACGGTGCGCGAGGTTTGCGCGCGAATTCTGGGACCGCTGGGAGTGCCGGTGGTTTTTGGCGCGCCGGTCGGGCACACCGCGCGACCGATGCTGACGATTCCGCTGGGTGTGAAGGCGCGGCTGGTGGCGCAGGGAGACGGCAGCCTGGAACTATTGGAGGCTGCGGTCACTCGATGAGCGAAGCGAAGCATATCCATGTGATCGGAATCGGCGGATCGGCGATGTCGCCGCTGGCGGGGATGTTGCGCGAAAAGGGATTTCGGGTCACCGGATCGGACACTGGCGTGTACCCTCCGGCTTCGACGCTGCTGGAAAGCCTGGGAATTGCGTTTTATAACGCGTTCGACGCGGCGCATTTGCAGCCCGCGCCGGATCTGGCGGTAGTTGGGAATATCATTGCGCGTGGGAATCCGGAATTAGAGGAAGTGCTGGATCGCAAGATTCCGTACCGCTCGCTTCCCGAGATATTGGAGGAAGAGTTCCTGCCAGGACGGCATTCGATCGTGGTGAGCGGCACCCATGGAAAGACCACCACGACGGCGATGCTGGCGTGGATTTTCCAAACCGCGGGGCGTCGGCCAAATTTTCTGGTCGGCGGGGTGGCGGAGAATTTCGGGAAGAGCTATGGACTGGGCGGCGGCGCGGAATTCATTCTGGAAGGCGACGAATACGAGACCGCGTTCTGGGACCGCGGGCCGAAATTTTTCCACTACCACCCGGACGATCTGATTATTACTTCGCTGGAGTTCGATCACGCGGACATCTATGCGGACTTTGAGACCTATGAGCTGGCATTCCGGAGGCTGGTGAACCTGGTGCCGCGCACCGGACGCGTGGTGATCTGGGGCGACACCGAAGATTCCGGGCCGGCTTTGCGGCGCGCGGCAAGCAAAGCGTTTTGTCCGGTGGAAACGTATGGATTTTTGGAAGGGAACGAGTGGGTGGCGGATCAAGTGGGGGTGGAGGAGGAGAAAACGAGATTTCGCGTGCGCCATAAGGGCAAAGCGTTCGGAGAATTTGTGCTGGCGGCCACGGGGCGTCACAACGTGCTGAACTCGCTGGCGGCCCTGGCGGTGGCGCACGGGCGGGGCATTGGTGCGGATTCGATCGGGAAGGCGCTAGCGACGTTCCGCAGCGTGAAGCGTCGAATGGATGTGAAGGGCGAGCACGGGGGCATTCTGGTGGTGGACGACTTTGCGCATCACCCGACGGCGGTGCGCGCGACGATTGAGGCGGCGCGGAGCCGCTGGCCCAAGCGGCGGTTGTGGGCCATTCTGGAGCCGCGCTCGAATTCAATGCGGCGCAAAGTGTTTCAGGAATCTTTGCCGAAGGCGCTGGCGCTCGCCGATCGGATCGTCTTGGGCGGGGTCTTTCGCGCGCACCAGCTTGGCGACGATAACCGGATGGATCCGGAATCGGTGGCAGCCAGCATGCGCGAATTAGGGCACGACGCGCGGGCGCTAGCAGGCTCGGACGCCATTGCGGAATATGTTTCGTCGGAAGCGAAGCCCGGCGATCTTCTACTAATCATGTCGAACGGCAGCTTCGATGGCTTGTGCGAAAAGCTGGTGAAGAAGTTGGATCGCGTTGTGACGGTTCCCTCCGAGGCATCGACCAGGTGACAGGCGTCCCTTCCCGGCATTTTGTTCTTCGGATGTTCCTGGTGCCGATCCTTGCGGCGAGTTGGGCCGGCGCGGCTTGCGGCGCGATCCGGTATACCGTTTCTCTCGACCATCCGGAGCGGCACGTTTTCCACGTGACCATGGAGATTCCGGATGTTACCGGCGAAGTGACCGTGCAGATGGCGGCGTGGAACGCGCTTTATCAGATTCGAGATTTCAGTTCACACGTACGTGACGTCGAGGCCTTCGCGGGCTCGGAAAGCGTGCCCTTGGAGAAAGTCGATAAGCAATCGTGGCACATCGTGGGGAGCGGAACGATTACCGTGAAATACGCGAGCTACTGGGATGAGCCGGGCCCGTTCGCGACGCAATTGAACAACGAACATTCCTTCATCAATCCCGCCATGATTCTCTTTTACGTTCCGGCGCGGCGGCGCGAGGAAGTGAAGCTGGACTTGCGCGAAATTCCCGCAGCTTGGATGGCTGCGGCGGCGCTGCCAGAGCTGGATGAATCTGCGGGTGGCGCCCATGCGATTGAGTTTAGCGCGCGCAGTTTCGATGCGATGGCTGACGCTCCCATCGAAGCCGGCACATTCGAGCGGTTCGACTTACCGGGAATGACGCCGCCGGTTTCCGTCGTCGTGCATGGTGACAAGTGGAAGAAGAGGGAAGTGGTGGAGGAACTGCGGCGGATTTGCGGGTATGAAGCGAAGCTGATGGAAGGCGCTCCCTACGAGCATTACACTTTTATTTTGCACCTGGGGGAAGGGGCGGGAGGCGCGGGCGGCGGGATGGAGCACGCCAATTCCACCGCGATTTCGCTGCGCTCCGCGGAGAGGCTGCCGAATATTGCGGCGCATGAGTTCTTTCATTTGTGGAACGTTAAGCGCATCCGGCCGACGACGTTGGAGCCGGTGGATGATACGAAGGAGCAGTACACCCGGGCGCTGTGGTTCGCGGAGGGCGTAACCAGCGCGTATGCGGCTTACGCGGTGGTGCGCACCCAATTGTGGACGGCGGAACAGTTTTATCTGGATCTGAGCCAGCAGATTAGCGAACTGGAGGATCGGCCAGCCAACAAGTGGCAGAGCGCGGAGGAATCCAGCCTGGATGCCTGGCTGGAAAAATATCCGCTGTACAACCGGCCGCAGGAGAGCGTGTCGTACTACGCGAAGGGGCAGGTGCTGGGCGTATTGCTGGATGTATTGATTCGCGATCGCAGCGACAACCAAAAGAGTTTGGACGATGTAATGCGCGCGATGAACAACCAATTTGCAAAGACAAATGAGCCGTACCGGGACAGTTTGGATATTCGGTTGACGGCGGAGCAGGTGGCGGGCGGATCCTTCGAGGAATTCTTTCGCAAGTATGTCTCGCGTGCCGAGCCGCTACCTTACTCGCGGATCCTGGCGCTCGCGGGGCTCGATCTGCTAACCGCGCAACGGAAGCGCTCCACGATGGGATTCTTCACGGAGCGGGGCGCGGGTGGAGAAGTTATCGTCCGAAATGTGGACCCGGAAAGCTCGGCCGCGCAGGCGGGCTTGCGCTCGGGCGATGTGCTTCTTAACTGGAACGGTTCGGAGCCGCCGCGCAACGTGGAGCGCTGGGCCTACGCACAAAAGGCGGGCAGCATGGTGCGCGCGCGGGTGCGGCGCGAGGACCGCGAAATATCCGTGGAGTTTCGAATCGACGAGGTAAATGAGACGTTCTATCAGGTGGTGGAAGACCCCAGCGCCGGAGCCAAGGCCAAGCGCATCCGCGAAGGAATGCTGCGCGGCGTCACCCAGCCGGTTACAGCCCTGCTCCGATGAGGGCCTAGCCCCTTGACGCTGAGCGCGGGATTGGAGAGAGTTCTGCGCGGACATGCTGCGCGCCATTTTCATTTGTATCTTTCTCCCCTTATACATGCTGCTGGCGGGCCCGCCGCTGCTGTTATATACGCTGGTGTCGCGCAATCCCAATGCGCTGTACTGGGCGGGGATCAATGGCATTTTATTTCTGGTGCGGCTGATCGGAATTCGCTTACAAGTCAAAGGACGGGAACGCATTCCCAAGGGCGCTTGCTTGTTTGTTGCCAATCACACCAGCACGGTGGACGCGCCCGCGGTGGTAGGCGCGATTCCGCGGCGAGTGGCGATTCTGCTGAAAGAGGCACTGTTCAAGTATCCAATCGCCGGGCAGGCGTTTACGTTGGCGGGATTCATTCCCGTGAATCGTAGCGAACGCGAATCCGCCATTGCCAGCGTGGAAAAGGCCACGCAGTCACTGCGCGCCGGGCAATCTTTCCTGATTTATCCGGAGGGCACGCGGAGCCCGGATGGGCGCTTGCAGACCTTCAAGAAGGGCGCCGTGGTCATGGCGATTAAAGCGGAAGTGCCCATTGTGCCGGTGGCCTGCTCCGGAGCCCATAAAGTTATGCGCAAGCGATCCTTGCGGATTCATCCGGGAGCGATCCTGGTGGAATTTCTGGAGCCCATCGATGCCTCTCGGTATTCTTTCGACGAGCGTGATGTGCTGAACGATCGCGTGCATGATGCCATGGCGGCAGGCTTGCCACCGGAGCAACGCCCCATCGGCTTTCCCGGCGCCGCGCCGCCGCAGCAACCATAAGTTTTCATCGCAGCAGATTATTTGTCCGGAAAGGATGGCCTCGGCCATGAGCAACGGAAGCATTCGAGCAGGTATAGCTCTTTTTTTCGCGCTGGCCAGCGTGGCGGCGAATTCAGCCGCGGCGCAAGCAAAGAAGTTGACCGCTCGCGAAGTAGCCACACGCATTCAGGCCCACGTGGGAATTCCGTGGATGGCCGAGACGGTGGACACGTTCGTGGCGGGCGATCCGGACACGGAGGTCAAAGGCATTGCGGTGACCATGATGGCCACGCTGGATGTGCTGCAGCGAGCGGCCTCGGCGGGGCAAAATCTGATCGTCACACACGAGCCAACCTTTTTTAATCATCACGAAAAAATTGACGACCTGGAGCTAAAGGAAAATGATCCGGTATTGGCCGCCAAACGAGCGTTCATTCGCGAGCACAAGCTGGTGGTGTGGAGATTTCACGACCACTGGCACCGGATGAAGCGAGACGGCATCGAAACCGGCATGGCCCGCGCGCTGGGCTGGGAAAGTTTTCAGGATTCCGGCAATCAATACCTGTTTGCGATACCAGAAACGGACCTGGGGCATTTGGCCGGCGATGTGAAAAGCCGGCTGGGGATTCGTGTCCTGCGCGTGGTGGGCGATCCTATGCTGAAAGTGAAGAAAGTGGCCGTGGTTCCCGGGGCTTCCGGCTTTACGAAAGAAACACGGGCGCTGGAGATCGACGATGTGCAGGTGCTAATCACCGGGGAGCCGCGCGAATGGGAAACGGTCGAATATGTGGCCGATGCGGTGACCGAAGGGAAGCCCAAGGCGCTGATTATTCTAGGGCACATCCCGTCGGAGCAAGCGGGCATGGAAGAGGCCACGCAGTGGCTGAAAACATTTGTCAGCGAAGTGCCGGTGGAATTTGTTCCGGCGCGCGAACCTTTCTGGGAGCCCAAGCAATAAACATCCGGCAAGCGTGGCACGCGTTTAGCGACGGGTCTTCAATTTTTCGATCTCCGATTCCAGTTCCCAAACGCGCCGTTGCAACTCGGGCAGGCGATTGAGTGCCGCCGTATTCTTCAGCCACTGGCGGTTTTCGATCGCGGGATAACCGGAATATAGCGAACGGGGCGGAATGTCACTGGGGATGCCACTCTTGGCGGTCACCACCGCGCCAGCACCGACCGCAAGGTGCCCGGCGGTGCCCACTTGTCCGGCAAGAATGCAGCCGGCACCGACGCGCGTGGAGCCGGCGAGACCGACCTGGCCGCAAAGCATGGTGTTTTCACCGACCTGCGAAGCGTGGCCCACCAGAACCAGGTCGTCCAGTTTGCTGCCGCGCCCGATGCGCGTTTCGCCCACGGTGGCGCGGTCCACGCAAGCGTTGGCCTGCACTTCCACGTCGTCTTCGAGCACGGCCGGGCCGGACTGCTGCATTTTGTACCACGATCCGTCCTTCTGTTTGGCGAAACCCAGTCCGTCGCCGCCGATGACCACGCCATTCTGGAGAATGACGCGATCGCCGATGCGGCAGAATTCGCGTACGACGGCATGGGCGTGGGCGAAGAAGTGGTCGCCGATTTTCGCGCCGCGATAAATGGTGACAAAGCTGTGCAGCACGGCGGTGCGCCCGATTTCCGCTTGCTCGTCGACAAAGCAGTAAGGCCCGATGTGCGCGCCGTCGGCGATTCGCGCTGTTCTCGCAATGATTGCGGTGGGATGGATAGAAGGTTCATAGTGCGGCGGCTGGTAAAAGAGTTCGATGGCGTGCGCGAAGGCCAGGTATGGATTCGGACTGCGTAGCGCCGCAATCGGTGGCGAGCCTGCACCGCGTTCCAGGCTGATGCCGTCTTCAATCAGCACGGCCGACGCGCGCGTGGTCTTGAGCAGAGGGAAGTAGCGGCGATTGGCGAGAAAGGTTATTTGTCCGGGTTCGGCTTGTTCGATGCCGGCAATGCCGCGAATCTCGGTGCCCGGCGCGCCTTCCAAACGGCAGGCCAGCTTCTGCGCAACCTCAGAAAGTTTCATGGACGAGGCTCCTCGTATGAGAGCGAGTCTCGCACATCCGCAAACGAGTGGCGAGCAAGGAATCAAAGGGCTAGTCGTAACGCAGTGCTTGCATAGGGTCGGTGGCGGCGGCGCGGCGGGCGGGCACCATGCAAGCAAGTACCGCCGCGGAAATCAAGAGCAGAGTGACACCGCTAAGGATCAGGGGATCGCGCGAGCTTTCGGTCACCCATTTGGTGGCCAGCTTGCCAAAAGCGACGCTCAGGAGAATGCCGGCGGCCAGTCCGCCGCCGACGTTCACGGCGGTGGACGTCAGCACCAGCCGGAATACATCGGCGGCCTTGGCACCCAGCGCCATGCGGATGCCGAACTCATTGATGCGCGTTGCCACTCCATACGAGACCACGCTGTACAACCCTACGGCAGCCAGGGCCAGCGCTAAAATCGAGAAGACGCCGAACAGCGTGGCCACCAGGCGCTGCTGCGCGTATTCCTGCTCGCCGGTGATCCACGCGTTAAGGTCGCGCACGCGCATGGTCTGTTGATCCGGATCGATGTGCACCAGTTGTGCGCGAATATCGTGAAGAAGCGAGAGCGGAGGGACCCGCGTGCGCACCAGAATTTGTGTAAACATCCACATCTGCGTGGTGAACGGCACGTAAATCGCGGGCTTGACCGTGTTTCGCAAGCCGTCATCCCGTGAGTCGGCCACTACGCCGATAATTTGCAGCCAGCCATCGCTTCCAGCTACGGCGCGCTGATACGGCGGCTGGTCCTTTAGCGAAGGAATGCGGGCCTGATGGCCAATGGCGTCTCCATTGGGCCACACTTGGCGCGCCATGGTTTCATTGATCACCGCCAGCGCCCCTCCGCGCATCACTTCCGCGTGGTCCCACAGCCGGCCTTGTGCCAGTGGAATCCGCAACACTGGAAAATACTCCGGGCTGACGAAGTTCACGCGCACTTCGGGTTTCTCCGACGCGGTGCTGCCCATGATTTCGATCGGCTGCGACCAGCCGCTCGATGGCGGAGTTGCGTTGGTGGAGATGCCCGCGGCTACCACTTCCGGCATGGCGGCGATTGTGGCGCGGATTTGCTCGAAATACTCGGCACGATCCTTCCATGTCACATGCGTGTTCTCGTGGATGGGAATGGGCACGGACATGGTGTTGTGCGGGTCATAGCCGAGATCGGTATGCAGCAGGCGAAGGAACCCTTTGCCCGCGGCGCCAGCCGCCGTCAACATCAGCAACGTGAGAGCTACTTGCGCGCCGACCATGGCGCCGTGGCTGCGCCGGGCGCCCACGCTTCCAGCAATGCGCCGAGTGCTGCTTTGCATCAGCCGGGCAATCTCCGGACGCGAAAGCTGCAGCGCCGGCCAGAGCCCAAAGACAATCGCCGTGGCGAACGCCAGCGCCACGCTGAACAGCAGCACCGGGATATTCATCTTGATCACGGATTCCGCGGGGAAGGAATGCTCCGGCAGCCGCGCGGTCAATAAGGATAGCCCGCGCCAGGCCAATAGCACGCCGAACGCCGCTCCGGTCGTGGCAATGCCAATCGATTCCGTAAGCAATTGCCGAATCATGCGGAGCCGATCGGCACCGATCGCCGCTCGCACAGCGAGCTCGTGCTGCCGTTCTGTCCCTCGCGCCAGAAGCAGAATGGAAACGTTCGCGCAGCCAATCAGCAGCAGGGAAGCGACCGCACCAAGAAGTAAATACAGTGTCGGACCCAGCGGCCGGGCGTACACCTCTACGATGCTGCGCAACTTCACCTTGAAAGTCTCTGGATACTGGGTGGGAGATTGCTTGGCGAACTCTTCGATTATCGGCTGCAGCTCGGTACTGGCTTGCGTCTCGCTCACGCCTTCCCGAATCTTGAGCGAGGCGGCGTAGCGAATGTTCGGATCCTGGGTAACTTTCAGCGGCAAGTACATATCCGCCTCGCCCCACTTGAAGCGCGGCGGCATCACGCCAACAATCTGATAGGGCTTGTGCACCAGTTGGATGGTGCGGCCGATTACATTGGGATCACCGACGTAGTAGCGCTGCCAGAATTGATAGGTGAGAACCACAACCGGCTGCGCGGGTTGTCCCGGCGGCGCGTCGGAAGGAATGAGCCACCGCCCCATCAGCGCGCGAATGCCCCAATGATTCGGCGCGTTGGGCGAAATATACATGGTCTGCACGTCCTCTGGCAGGTCGCCGTCCGTGGTGGTCAGGTTCCACCAATCCATAGCAGTGACATCTTCGAGCGATTTGGTTTGGCGAAGTTGGTCCATTTGCTGGCCGCTCAAGCCTGCAAAGCGGTCTTTGCCGGCTTTGTCCACCAGGCGCAGCTCGACAATGCGGTCGGAACCGGGATAGGGGAAAGGATCGATCAGTACCGCGTAAATCACGCTGAAGACGGCGCTGGTAGCGCCGATGCCGAGGGCGAGTGAGAGGACCGCAGTGAGGGTAAAGCCGGGTCGTTTGCGGAGCTCCCGCGCGGCATAGCGCAAGTCGGAGAACAGAGATTGCATGGCACCTCGCTAGATACGTCCACCATGTATACGGGTATGGACGACGCGGGTTCCCTCGCGGTTAGGTGTGAGCTGGTCTTTTCTGGTTGCCAACGAATGTCGGCGGGTTCGTTAGTCTGTGAAGAGGCGTGGTTGGTTAGCGGCGGCAGCGGCTACGGCAGGTTTGCGGCGTGCGATGCCCACCACGCCGAGCACGGTCACTTCCGCCAGTGCTGAGCGGGGAACGAAAATGCGATCGGTGGTCGAGTTCAGGTCGGGCGGAGTGATCTGCAGGCCGTTGTCGAGCAGCGAGAGCAAATCGTTGGGCACGACTCCCTCGAGCGTTTCATTGTCGCTAAAGCGCAGACGCACCCAAAGCCCATCGAGCTTGGGGCGGCTCAGAAAGACTTTGCGCTCGGGCTCGAAGTCATCCGTGAACTCGCGGACGAAATAGATCGAGCGAATCTTGGTCAGCGGGATTTGTTCATGCTCCCCGTCGGGAGTAAGGACGTCGACAGGATCGGTCTGGCCGAGCCGCGTGGGGCCAAGGTAGCCGCGCACAGCGGTCTTGTCCAGAAGCACGACCACAACTTTCTTGTGCGTAGAGGCTGGGGCTCGGTTCTTCAAAGAATGCGCACGTGTTTCAGGGCCCTAATTTGCGAAACGCTGAAATGTATGTTATGTTAAGCGCGTTTTCCCTGTCAAGTCATTGTTTTCATTGGGTTTAGGCCACGGAGCGACGGCCGTTGACCGAAAAAAAGCAGATTCTGAAGTCGGCCTCGATCATATCCCTGGTCACCATTGTCAGCCGCATCCTGGGGTATGTCCGCGACCAGCGCATCGCCTTTCTATTAGGGACGTCTCTCTCCGCTAACTCCTTTATTTTGGCCTATCGTATTCCCAACTTGTTTCGCCGCCTAGTGGCGGAAGGCTCCATGACTGCCTCCTTCATCCCCGTTTTTACGACGTATATGCGGGAGAAGTCCCCAGGGGAAGTCTGGGAGTTCGCCAACCGGTTGTTCTGGACCCTGGCGTTCGTGGTGGCCATGATCACGGTGTTGGGAATGGTGTTCTCGCCCTCGGTGATTCACGCATTCACCGCCGATGGCGGCAAAAATGTTTCCTGGGAGCAGGCGGTCAACCTGAACCGGGTGATCTTCCCCTATTTGTTTTTTGTGGCCCTGGCCGCGCTGGCCATGGGCATCCTTAACTGCTTCCATACCTTTGGCTTACCGGCGGCAACTTCGGTTTTCTTGAACTTGGCGGTAATCGTGTTTTCGATTGGCGCGGTGTGGCCCTATTTCAAGGACCCGGCAGTATCCCTGGCGGTGGGGGTGCTCGTCGGAGGCGCCCTGCAGTTTCTGATTCAGGTGCCGTCGTTGGTGCAGAAGGGCATGAAATTTGATTTCGGGATATCGTTTTCGCATCCCGGGATACAAAACGTGGCCCGCCTGATGCTTCCGCGGTTTTTCGGGATCGGGATCGGGCAGATCAACCTTTTCGTGGACACGTATTTTTCTACCGCCAGCAAAATGCCGGAAGGCAGCCTGACAGCGCTGTATTATGCCGACCGGGTCATGGAACTCGTGCTGGGGGGCTACGCCATAGCGGTGGCCACCGCCATCCTGCCGATGATGTCACACCAAGCGGCCGCAAGAGATTATGAGGCGTTGAAGAAAACGCTGACGTTTTCCGTGCGAATTGTGGCATTTATTACTATACCGGCCGCACTGGGGCTGATGATCCTTCGCGAGCCTATTATCCGCGTGCTTTTTCAACATGGGCAGTTCGTGCCCGCCTCCACGCGATTGACTGCGCGGGCTTTGCTGTATTACGCAATAGGGTTGCCGGCCCTGGCCTCGGTAAAGCTGATCGTGCCGGCCTTCTACTCCACGCGCGACACTCGCACGCCGGTGGTGGTGGCCAGCTTTTCGCTGGTGATGAATCTGGTTCTGAATATCGTGTTCCTGCAATTCTTTTTCAAGCGGGTGCAGAACGGCGGGCCGGCGCTGGCGACGGCCATCGCGTGCTTCTTCGATTTCTTCGCGCTATTCATCATTTTCCGGCTCCGCTACGGGGCCCTGGGAACCATGGAGATTTTGCGATCCTTCGCAAAGATTTCGCTGTGCTCCGCGATCATGGGAGCGGCTGCCTGGCTGGGCAAGCACTACACCGAGTTCACCGCGCACTCGCGCTTTCTGGTGCAGCTCTCCGTATTTACCGGGCTGATTGTAGGGGCTACGGCGCTGTACCTGGGGCTGGCGTGGATTTTCCGTTGCCATGAGATGGAAGAGATTTACGGCATCGCCTTGCGGCGCGGACGAGGCGGGGAAGCGTACGTGGAAAGCTGATGGAAATTTCGGCGGTCATTTCATCGTTTTTGATGCACGTGCGAGTGGAGAAGGGGCTCTCCGCGAATACCATATCCGCGTACCGGCGCGATCTGGCCAAATTTGAAGAGTTCACCCGAAAACGAAAGTTAAGCCTGGAGAGCGTGGGCCGCGACGACCTGGTGGACTTCCTGGCCGGGCTGTACCGGCTAAAGCTGGAAAGCCGGACAGTGGCGCGGCAAATGGTCACCTTACGGAATTTTTTCCGGTTCGCGCAGGTCCAGGAATTACGGGCCGACGACCCCTCAATCCACCTGGAGTCTCCGAAAATCCGCCGGCACCTGCCGGGCTATTTGCGGCTGGAGGAAGTGGAAAAATTGCTGGAGCAGCCGGACTCCAAGACGCCGATCGGTTTGCGTGACCGGGCCATGCTGGAGGTGTTGTATTCAACCGGACTGCGCGTTTCCGAGCTGATCGGCCTGGGCGTCAGCGACCTGGACTCCAAGGTGGGCTGCGTGCGCTGCATCGGCAAGGGCGATAAAGAACGCATCGTGCCGGTTGGAAAAAAGGCTTTGGGAATCGTGGATAAATATCTTCGCGAGGGACGTCCGCAGTTGCTGCGAAGCGCGAGAGCCAGCTCCGGTCCGGCGCTTTTCCTGAACCGACGGGGGGTCGCGCTCAGTCGCGTGGGAGTATGGAAGATCCTCTCGGCCTACGGCCGCCGCGCCGGGTTGCGCGTGGCGCTGACGCCGCACATGCTGCGGCACAGTTTTGCCACTCATCTTCTGGAACGTGGCGCGGACTTGCGCTCGGTGCAGCTCATGCTGGGGCACGCGGATATTTCCACCACCCAGATTTACACCCATGTTGTCGAGGAGCGGTTGAAGCAGGTTTACAAGGCCCATCATCCGCGCGCCTAAAGCTCAACAGGCGTCGGAGGTGGCCAGCGGCCCCATCCCCGGGAAATTGCACAGAGGACATGCGCGGAATCGAGCGCGGAGGCCTCAAGGCTAAGGAGAGCGATGCCAGATTATATGTTTTTGTTGGAAAGCCGGTTGTCGCCGGAACAGCGCGCGGTAATGATGCGGGTGCAGGAACTTTCCGCCGCGATGGGCTTCAACTTGTATTTGACGGGCGGCACGGTGCGCGACCTGATCACCGGAGCGTCGTTGCGCGACCTGGATTTCACCGTCGAGGGCAATCCGTCGAAAATCGCGCGCGAACTGGAAAAGGGCGGCGCCAAGATTCTCTCTGACGACGAGAAGCTGCGGCACATCGAGGTACTGTTCGGCGGTGATGTCGAGGGCAGCATGTCCGCGGCGCGGGATGACCATTACGTGCGCCCCGGAACGCGGCCGGAGATTCGCTGGTCCACTATCATGGAGGACTTGCGGCGGCGCGATTTTTCCCTGAACGCGATTGCCATTTCCCTCAATCCGGCGTCCCGCGGATTGTTGCTCGATCCCACCAACGGTTTGTCGGACATCGAGCGCGGCGAAGTTCGCGCCTTGACCATTCATAGCTTTACCAACCAGCCGGTGCGCTTGCTGCGGGTACTGCGTTTTTCCGCCCGGATGGGTTTCAAGCTCGAAGCGCGCACGCAGGAGTGGTTTGACCTGGCCATTGAGCGCGAACTGCATACAACCATTGCGCCAGAAGACGCCGGCGGCGAGCTGCGCGCCGTCGCGCGCGAAGAGCGGCCGACGGTGGTGCTGAAAGCGTGGGAGCAGCACGACCTGCTGGCGGCGATCAATCCCAATCTGGCCAAGCGCCACCCCGATTACGACGCCGTTGCCCGCTTGATGAAAGTGCGCGAGGACATGTTCACCGCCGGGTTTCGTCCGCGCCTGGCTACTCCCATGCAATTGGCGGTGCTGGGCCGGCTGAAAGACCGCGAGCAGGCCGGGGTGCTGTCCAAGGCCGGTTACCGCTCCGCCGAAGCGGAAACGGTGCTGGGGTTCGCGCAAGAGGCCGATGAGGCGGCTAAAGAACTTTCCGGCCGCAAAATGAACGCTCCGATTGACGCTTACCGTTTTCTCGAGAAGATGCCGCTGGACCAGGTGGCTTATCTGCTGGCGGAATCGCGCAACTCCGCGACGCTATCCAAGATTCGCGCGTACCTCAACAAGTGGCGCCCGATACGCATCGGCCTTCCCGGCGTGGCCAATGAGCTGGAAGCGCTGGGCATGGCGCGCGGCCCGAAATTCGACGCCATTGTGGAGCAGGTTTTTGCGGCCCAGCTCACCGGCCGCGGCAAGACGCCGGAAGAGCGCGAGAAACTTTTGCGCAAGCTCTCCGGCATTAAAGAAGCTCCCAAGAAGAAGGAAAAAAAAGGCGCCAAGGGAGCCGAGAAGCCGCACGGTGCGCCGGCCGGGAAGCAGAGCGAAGCCGGCGCGGCCGCCGCTAAAGCTGCCACGAAAGCGCAGCACCGCGAGCGTTTAGGCGCGGGCAAACACGCCAGCAAGGCTGCGCCCCCGGCGCACGGAAAATCGCCGGCCGGAGCCAAGAAGAGCGGCGGGCGGAAATAGTTTTGGCGTGGGCCGGCGCAAAGTATCTCGGAGTGATCGTGCACCGCACCGCCGTTGCGACTGCCGCGGCCTAAGCTGTGGGAAACGCAGAATGCGGGTCGCAATTCCCGCACGCAAGATTTAGAATTGGGGTCCATGGGTCAGCCGCAGTTCGTTCACCTGCACCTTCATACGGATTACAGCCTGCTGGACGGCGCTTGCGAAACTTCCGAGCTTTTGGATGAGGCTTCGCGACAGAAAATGCCGGCGGTAGCGATTACCGACCACGGCAATCTGTTCGCCGCCGCGAATTTCTTCTATGAAGCGAGCAAGCGCGACGTGAAGCCCATCATCGGCTGCGAAGTGTACGTGGCCCGCGGCAGCCGCCACGAACGGGGAGAAAAGATCAACGGAAGCAACGGCCAGGAGCGCGCCGAAAGCGAACCCGGTACCCGCGGCAGCAATCACCTGGTGCTGCTTTGCGAATCGCTGGAGGGTTATCACAACCTCATCAAATTGGTTTCCGCGGGATTTCTAGAGGGGTTTTACTACAAGCCGCGCATCGACTACGACCTGCTCTCCAAGCACAGCAAGGGGCTGATTGCGCTGTCCGCGTGCCTGCGCGGGCCGGTGACCGAAGCGGTGGTCGAAGAAAAGTATGATGTAGCGCGAGAGAATGCCTACCGGCTGCGCGATGTCTTTGGCAAAGGAAATTTCTTTTTGGAGATTCAGGACCAGGGACTGGAAATCGAAAAAAATGTAAACCGCGAACTGGTGCGGCTCTCGAAGGAAACCGGTATCGCGCTGGTAGCCACCAACGATTGCCACTATCTGCATCACGGCGACGCGCATGCGCAAGAAGTCCTGCTGTGCATCCAGACCGGCAAGACCATGAGCGATGCGCACCGCATGAAGTTCCAGACCGACCAGTTTTATTTCAAATCGGCCGCGGAGATGGCGCAGGTTTTCGGCGAATTGCCGGATGCGCTCAGCCGCACGGTGGACATTGCGCAGCGGTGCAACGTGAAGGTGGAACGCATCCCCAGCCCGTTTCCCGAATTCCAGGTTCCGGCGGGACACACGGCGGGAAGCTATTTCGAGAAGGTGGTGCGCGAAGGCTTTGCGTCGCGCGTGCCTTTATTGGAGCGCCAGGCGCAGCAAGGCCTGCTGCGCCATCCGCTGGCCGACTACGAGCGGCGCCTGACTTCTGAAATCGAAATGATCCTGAAGATGCGCTACGAGGGCTACTTCCTGATTGTTTGGGATTTCATTCATTATGCGCGCACCCAGGATGTCCCCGTGGGGCCGGGTCGGGGCTCGGCCGCCGGCAGCCTGGTCAGCTACGCGTTGCGCATCACCGATGTGGATCCGCTGCAATACAACCTGCTCTTCGAGCGCTTCCTGAATCCCGAGCGGGTGTCCATGCCCGACATCGATATCGATTTCTGCATGCGGCGGCGCGGCGAATTGATCGACTACGTGACGCAGAAGTACGGGCGCGAAAACGTGGCGCAGATTATCACCTTCGGAACCATGGCGGCCAAGGCGGCCATCAAGGACGTCGGCCGCGCCATGGACATTCCCTACGGCGAGGTCGATAAGCTGGCCAAGCTGGTCCCCACCACCTTGGGAATTACGCTGGATACCGCCCTGGCGGAAGCGCCGCAATTGAAAGCCGCCATCAATGCCGATGAGCGCATGAAAGACTTGATGGCCGTGGCGCTGCGCCTGGAAGGATTGGCGCGCCACGCCTCGACGCACGCGGCCGGCGTAGTGATCTCGCCGCGGCCGCTCACCGACGTCGTGCCGGTGTACAAGACCAGCCGCGACGAAATCACCACGCAGTACGACATGAACGCCCTGGAGCGCATCGGCCTGCTCAAGATGGATTTCCTCGGCCTGACCACGCTCACCGTTTTGCAGGACACCGTGCGCATGATCGAGCAAAACCGTTCCGTGAAGGTGGACCTGGATACCCTGGCCCTCGATGATGCGGACACCTACAAGCTTTTCGCCCGCGGCGATACCACCGCCATCTTCCAGTTTGAATCGCATGGCATGCGCGACATTCTGCGCCGCTATCAGCCCACCCGCATCGAAGACTTAACCGCGCTGAACGCGCTTTATCGTCCGGGACCAATCCAGGGCGGCATGATCGACGATTTCATCAAGCGCAAGCACGGCACCACCAAGGTGGCCTATGAGTTGCCGCAGTTAAAAGAAATCCTCGAAGAAACCTATGGCGTGATTTTGTACCAGGAACAGGTGATGCAGATCGCCAACTGCCTGGCCAGTTTTTCGCTGGGTGAAGCGGATATTCTGCGCCGGGCCATGGGCAAGAAGAAGAAAGAAGAGATGGCCGCGCAGCGCGCCAAGTTCATGTCCGGCTGCGCTAACAACAAGATTCCGGAGAAGAAAGCCGAGCGCATTTTCAACCTGATGGAAGAGTTCGCGGGCTACGGCTTCAACAAATCGCATTCCTGCGCCTACGCCCTGCTGGCCTATCAAACCGCCTATTTAAAGACCCACTATCCGGTGGAATTCATGGCTGCGCTGCTCACCTCCGAAGCCGGGAACTCGGACAAGACCGTGAAATACATCAATGAAGCGCGCGGCATGAGCATTTCCATCCTCCCGCCCGACGTGAACGAGAGCGATTTGTATTTCACTCCGGTAGGCGAGGCCATCCGCTTCGGGCTGGCCGCCATCAAGAACGTGGGCGAGAACACCGCCAAAGCCATTCGCGAATCCCGTTTGCATCAGGGCGAATTCCGCTCGCTCTATGAATTCTGCGAGCGCATTGAACCGCGATTTCTGAACAAGCGCGTTTTCGAGAGCTTGATCAAGTCCGGCGCCATGGATTCCTTAGGCGCGCGCGAGTGCATGGTGGCCTCGGTTGACGATGCCGTCATCGCCTTGCAGCGCGCCGCGCGCATCCGCGAGTCCGGTCAGCACGGCTTGTTTGGAACCGCGGCGGCCCCGGCGCCGGTCGCCTTCGAGATGCGCGAGGCCGAACCCTGGGGCGAAGAGGAGCGGCTGGCCAGCGAATATGCCATGCTGGGCTTCTATGTCTCCGGTCATCCGCTGGCCAGATATGCGTCGCGCCTCCAGGAACTCAAAACCATTTCGCTTTCGGAAATCGAGGGACAACGCAACGGAAAAGAAGTTGCCGTCGGCGCGCTGATTGTGGGCGTGCGCCCAATGCGCTCGCGCAAGGGCGCGCGCTGGGCCATTTACACCATCCAGGATATGACCGGCGTTCAGGAGCTGCTGGCTTTTCCGGAAAGCTTCGCCAAGCTGGAAAACGTGTTGAAGCAGGGAACGCCGTTGTTGCTGAAAGCCCGCGTCCAGATCGAGGAAGCCGGCACCCGGCTGTCGCTGCAGGAAGCGCGGCGCCTGGAAGACATTGTCGAGCGCAAAGGTCCTCCGGAGTTTCGCGTGCGCCTAAACATGGAAGCGCTCAGCGAGAACATTTTGGATCAACTGGCGGAGTTGTTGGCCGGCACGCCGGGCCCCACTCCGGTGCTCTTTGAGCTGCACTCCGCGGATGGCTCGGTGGCGGTGCTGCAGGCGCAACAGCGCGTAACGGTGAAGGCCGAGCTGATAGAATCGGTGCGGCAGATTTGCGGTGCGCAAGCTATCGAACTGGTGATGTGATGACGCGCAGGGACAAAACTCCAACGCCAGGCAGCCGTCAGCGCGAGATCGATCGCCTGGAAAAAGATGTGGAAGAGCTGCGTCACCTGGGCGGAAGCGCCGACGGGGAAGCGGAGCTGGAGCGCATCCGGCAGCAAGTGGCCGAGCTGCGCCGCGAATTTTACGAGCACCTGGGCCCCTGGCAGCGTGCGCAAATCGCGCGGCACCCGCAGCGCCCTTACACACTGGACATCATTGGACTGCTGTTCACCGATTTTGTGGAGCTGCATGGGGATCGCGGCTATGGCGACGACAAGGCGATTGTCGCCGGCCTGGCGAAATTCCACGGGCGGCCCGTGGCCGTTGTCGGCCACCAGAAAGGCCGCGACACCAAGCAGCGGCTGGTGCGCAATTTCGGCCAGCCAAAGCCGGAAGGCTATCGGAAAGCCCTGCGGGTGATGAAGCTGGCCGCGAAATACGGGCGGCCCATCTTTACGTTTATTGACACGCAGGGCGCTTACCCGGGCCTGGACGCCGAAGAGCGCGGCCAGGCCGAAGCCATCGCACTGAATTTGCGCGAGATGGCGCGCTTACCGGTGCCGATTATCGTGACGGTCACCGGCGAAGGCGGTTCCGGCGGAGCCTTGGCCATCGCCGTGGGCGACCGCGTGAATATTCTGGAGAATAGTTTTTATTCCGTCATCTCGCCGGAAGGCTGCGCCGCGATTATGTGGCGCGATTCCACCAAGGCGGAAACCGCGGCCGTGGCGCTGAAGATTACCGCTACCGATCTGAAGGAGCTCGGCATCGTCGATGAAATCGTACCGGAGCCGGAAGCCGGTGCGCACACCGACTACGAAGCGGCGGCAAAATTGCTCGACACCGTGCTGGATCGGCAGTTGGTGATGCTCACCAATGAATCGGTGAAGGATTTGCTCGACGCGCGCTACCGGAAGTTCCGCAATATGGGCCAATACTTCGACGTGGCCTGACCTCAACGAGGGATGATCGGCTGGCCACCCCTAGGACACTCTCTGCAAGTCTACCCCGTAGCACATTGGCAACTTTCCGGCACAGCATTCATTGTGGCTTCCGTAACTGCGGTCTACTCTGATTGCGCTAGTTACCTAGGCGCATTAGTCCAGGGAAGCTGCCGGCAACGCAGCGCTGGTGCGCGGAAAACAGGACTCGATCATGTCGGAACCGTTCCGTCCGTACGAAAAATTGGTGGATATCACTATCCTGGGGAAGAAATTTCAGGTGCCGGAGCGCAATTCGCTTTTGCGCTGCTTCCAATTCATCAGCCCGGAAACGATTCCGTATGGACGATTTTGCTGGAACCAGGAATGCCAATATTGCCGGGTGTCCTGTCAGTTGCCGGACGATGATGAGTCGCGCGAGATGCTGAGCTGCAAGTTCATTGTCATGCCGGGCATGGAAGTCACCGAGTTGAGCCAGGAACTGAAGTGGTGTCTGCGCTCCAAGCTGCCTTCCGATTTTGCGGTCCAGAAGTAGCCGCGCATTCGCCTGTCCCGTTTTTAAGCCCAAGCCAGCATCCTCCCGCTCGGATTTGCACTCCGCCTGCGGCTCGTCTACGATTCTCCTGGCATGAACACAGCAGAGTTGCGTTGTGACGGTTGCGGTCAGCTGGCTTCTCCCGAACACATAGCCAGGCGTTTGCAGCGCCTGGAGTGGAGCACCCGTTTCCGGCCGGTGCACATTGGCACGTTGCTGCTGGGCGCGGCCGCTCCGCAAAACGATTCGGAATTCATTTATTCGCCCGCCGGCGGCTGGACCGGCGAAGGCAGGCTTTTGCTTGGCGTTGCCGGCGTAACGCTGGAGGGAAAGCCGGCGGAAGCCGCGCTTGCGGAATTCCAACGTGGCGGATTCTTTCTTACGCATGTTCTGGAATGCCCGGTGGAAGACAGCCAGCGCGCCGCAACCGCGGAATTCCTGCGCGAACGGCTGCCCGCGGCGCTGACGCGCATCCGGCGCTCGCTCAAGCCCAAGAAATTGGCGCCCATCGCACGGTCTCTAAAGCCGTTCTTGCCTACTTTGGCCTCCGCCGAATTGCCTTGTGCCATCGTGCTTGACCGCGAGAACCCGTTTGCCCTGGATGCGGATTTGGCGCCGGAAGCGGCCGAACGATTGCGGAACGCGGTCGCCATGCAGAGCGTTCACGCCAGCGGATGATGCGGCCACAATGCTGCGGCCCGCATGTTTTGCATGTGATAGAATTTGCGTAGGTACCGGCGTGTATTAGGAGCATTGCTGTGCGGAAGCAAGCGAAATTCGGCATCGGGATCGGAATTATCGTGGTATCGCTGGGTTTCCTCGCCTGGTTGGGCTACGGCGAAAGCAAGACGTATTACCACACCATTGCAGAATTGCCGGCCCTGCATGGCGCCGCGCGATCGCATCGCATCCGGGTGGGCGGCACGGTCGAGCCCGGCAGCATCAAACGGCTTTCCGGACGCGTGGACTTCGTTTTGGCCGGAGAAGGGAAGTTGCTGCCGGTGAGCTATGTGGGCAGCGAACCGCTGCCGGACACGTTCGTGGACAAGTCCCAAGCCCTGGTGGAGGGCAGTCTGCAGAATAACGGTGAGTTCGTGGCCGAGCACGTGCAAGCCAAGTGCGCGTCGAAATATGAAGCGGCGCCGGGGGGCGATGCAAAGCCGGGGGCAGCGCAACCCAGCGCGATGTAGAGTTGTAGCGCGACTGTGGAGTCAGGGCGCTACGGTGGAAGGCGGACTGCTAAGTGGATGTTTTTGGTTCCTTCGCGTTACTCCTGGCATTTCTCTGTGCGGGATATGCCTTTGTGGGCGGCATCGCCGCGATACTCACGCGGCATCCGCTGCTGGTCAAGAGCGCTCGGCAGGCGGGCATCGCCACCTGCGGGCTGATTTTTCTGGCTACTGGCAGTCTGGTTTACCTCTTTTTCAGCGACAGCTACTGGGTTTCCTACGTCGTCTCGCACAGCAACCGCGATCTCTCCACGTTCTACAAAATTGCCGCGTTGTGGTCCGGGCAGGAAGGTTCGCTGCTGTTCTGGAGCTTTTTGCTGGCGGCTTACGTTTTTTCCGTCCTGCTGGTCTATCGCAACAAGAATGGCGAGTTGATGCCTTACGTCGGGGTGGTGCTGGCCGGCGTGCAGATCTTCTTTCTGACCCTGAATAATTTCGTGGCCAGCCCGTTCAAGGTGTTGGCGGCTCCGGGGGCCGGCGGCGCGCTCGAAATTTTTACACGCGCGGACGGCAACGGCCTCACACCTCTTCTGCAATATCCGGAGATGGTGATCCATCCGCCCAACCTTTATTCGGGCTACACCGGATTCACGATTCCGTTTGCGTTTGCGCTGGGCGCCCTGTTGGCGCGCTATCCGGGCGAAAAGTGGATTCACCTGACCCGCAAGTGGACCATGATCGCGTGGTGCTTCCAGACCATGGGAATTTTGCTGGGCGCGCACTGGGCCTATGCGGTGCTCGGCTGGGGCGGTTACTGGGGCTGGGATCCGGTGGAGAACGCGTCGCTGCTGCCCTGGCTGACCGGCACGGCGTTTCTGCATTCGGTGATGATGCAGGAAAAGCGCGGCATGATGAAAGTGTGGAACGTGTGGCTGGTTTTTACCACCTTCATGCTGTGCATCCTGGGGACTTTGCTGACTCGCAGCGGAGTAGTCAGCTCGGTGCACGCCTTTGCGCAATCGAGTATCGGCAACTATTTCGTTGGATTTCTGCTGCTGATATTCGCGGTGTGCTTGGTGGCCTACCTCAAGAATCGCGACTATCTGAAGAGCGAGAATCAACTGGATTCGATGATTTCGCGAGAGTCCAGCTTTTTATTCAACAATTTGATCTTGCTGGTTTCCTGCATCGCCGTCCTTTCGGGAACGCTGTTCCCGGTATTTTCCGAATGGTTTTCCGGGTCGCGCATCAGCGTGGGCGCTCCCTTTTTTAATAAAGTGAATATTCCCATTGGCTTGCTGTTGTTGTTTCTCACCGGCGTGGGGCCGTTGCTGGCTTGGCGAAAAACTTCGACGGACAGCCTGAAGCGCAACTTCGGCTGGCCATTGGTCGCGGGTTTGCTGGTTGGGGTGGTGGTTTTTGCGCTCGGGGTGCGCGAGTTCTTCTCGCTGGTGTGCCTGATGCTGTGCGTGTTTGTAACCGCGACCGTCGGCATGGAGTTTTTCCGCGGCGCGCGCGTCATTCGCTCACGCTCCGGCGCATCGCTGCTTGCTTCCGCGGTGGATCTGACCATGCGCAACACGCGCCGCTATGGCGGCTATATCGTACACATGGGCATGGTGCTTATTTTCGTGGGCCTGGCCGGAGCGGCTTTCAACCGCGACGCGCAGAAGGATATGCGGCCGGGGTCGACGCTGCAGATTGGCGCGTACAAACTGCTGCTGCAGGGCTTCGATTCCAAGGTGGAGAAGAATTACACTTCCGAGCGCATGATCGTGGAAGTGTGGCGCGATAATAAGCCCATGATGATGTTGTATCCGGAGCGGCGCTTCTTCCAGACCAACGAGCAGTCCGGAACCATGGTGGCGATTTATTCGACGCTGCGCGAAGATTTGTACGTGGTGTACGCCGGACAAAATCCGGAAACGCAAGCCCCGGTCATCCACGCGTATTTGAATCCGCTGGTGAAGTGGATTTGGCTTGGCGGATTAGTCGTGGTGCTGGGAACTTTAGTGACGTTACTGCCGAACCGCCGCGCGGTGTTGGTGTTATCCGCCGCGACGGAACGCGCTTCCGCGCAACCAGGGCAGACGTTCGCGCCTTCCGTGGCACATCGGGAAGGGCATGATTAAGCGGCGCAGCGCGGCGTTCTTCCTGGTGATGGCGCTGAGTGCCGCCTCGGGGGCGGTGTTTGTTTCGAGCGTGCAGGCGCAGCAAACGGATCGCGCCAAGCAGATCGGCGGAAAGTTCATGTGCATGTGCGGCTGCAACCAGGTGCTGACGCAATGCAATCACGTCGGCTGTACGGTTTCCGCCAGCATGTTGAAAGAACTGGATGGCTGGGTGGCGCGCGGCGATTCGGAGACCGCGATTACCTCGGCATTGGTGCAGGAGTTCGGAACCAAGGTATACGCCGAGCCTCCAAAATCCGGGCTGAGTTTGGTGGCCTGGATGTTGCCGAGCCTTTATCTTTTGCTGGGCACGCTGGTGGTGGTTTTTGTGATCTGGAAGTGGCGCTCGCGAGCCTTGGCGGCGCGCGGGGAAAGCGCGGATCAAGCAACGGCGATGGTGTCGCCGGACTTGGAGCGCGCGCGGCGGCGCGTTGCGCGAGAGACTGAGGATTTTTAATGGTCCCTGTTTTTACAAACCTGCAAGCTGCATGGGTTGTTTCTTCGGCGGATGGCGCGGTGTTGGGCGCGTGCATGGCGCTGGCCATCGCTACCCTGCTTTTTATTTTTTACATTCACCCCGACCCCTCCGATCTGGCGCCGCACCGGACCCGGCTGGATCAATTGATGGAGCGGCGCGACACCATTTACGACAATTTGCGGGACCTGCGCTTTGAATTTCGCTCCGGGAAATATTCCGAAGGCGATTACACCTCGATGAAGCTTTCTCTGGAGAACGATGCCGCGCTGGTGCTGACCGACATCGAGCGGGTCACCGAGTCCCAGGTTCACCGCGCGCGCGGAGCACGGGCGGCAGAGCGTGACCAGCGATGAGGCCGGGCCGTAACCTCCTTGGGATCTTTGCAATTCTGTTGCTATTAGCGGCTTCGGCGAAAGCCGGCGTACTGCATGGCACGGTCAAGAACGGTACGACCGGAAAAGCGGCTGCTGACGTGCAGGTGGTCCTGATTCAACTGCAGGGCGGCATGCAGCCGGTGGCCAACACCAAGACCGACGCGCAAGGGAGCTTCTCGTTTGATCACACCGCCATTGGCGCGCAGCCCATGCTGGTGCGCGCGATCTACAAAGGAATTAATTTTCATCAACCCGTTCCGCCGGGGACCGGCACAGTGGAAGTGAGCATCTTTGAGCCCTCCAGGGATCCCAAGACTATTTCCGTGGCTTCGCGCATCGTGTTCTTCCAGCCCAGCGGCGACAAGCTGACCGTGGCGGAGGAATATTCGATTGAAAATAATTCGCAGCCTCCGCAAGCCTATTTTCGCGCGGACGGTAATTTCGATTTTGTGATCCCGCAGAGCGCGCAATTGCAGCAAGTGGCGGCGTCGGGGCCTACAGGCATGCCGGTGGTGCAAGCTCCGATCGACAAAAAGAAAGGCAAGTACGCGATCGCGTACGCGCTGAGGCCGGGCCAAAACACGGTGCGCTATTCCTACGAGCTGCCCTATCCGGGAGACACCGCCACGGTAAAGCTGGCTACGATCTATCCGGCCGCGCGAGTCCTGGTGGTGGCTTCCCCGACCCTGCAAATCAACGGCGATGGCTTGCAGAGCGGCGGACAGGAACAGGGCATGAGCGTGTACGGTCGCGAGAACGTGCCGGCCAACAACGTGATGGCGGTGAACGTTTCTGGCACCGCGCCACCGTTGCCGCAAGGGAACGGCAGCGAGGCCAGCGGTGGACCCGGCGCGGCCGATGCTCAGGGCGCGGCGCCGGCGGTAAACATACAGTCGGTGCCCGGCCGGCTGGACGTGCTGAAGTGGCCGCTGATTGCCGGGTTCGTGGGTGTATTTGCGCTGGGCGCGATGTTGCTGGCGCGCAAGCCAGTGGTGGCTGTGGCCGGCGATGCGCGGTTGGATCGCGGCGCGGAGGCCTCTCCGCCGCGGTCTGCAGCCCTATCGCAAGTGGACGCCGCGGTGGGCGTCAGCCTGGACGCGCTGAAGGATCAGATGTTTCGCCTGGAATTGCGGCGGCAAGCGGGCACCATTTCCGAAGACGAGTACGCGCAGGAGCGCTCGAAAGCGGAAAAAGTACTGCGCGATCTGGTGCGGGGCTGAGGGTGAGCGCCGGTTGCGTAGTGCGCGCGGGCGAGGGCGTACGGTGACCCCGGCGGAAACGCGCCCCATCGGTCTGCACTTCGAAAATATCGATAAAAGATACGGCGCGCTTTACGCGCTGCGCCGCGTTTCGCTGGAAATCGCGGCCGGCGAGTGCGTGGCGTTGGTGGGCCGCAACGGATCCGGCAAGACCACGCTGCTGCGCATTGCCGCGCAGTTGGTGCGGCCATCGGGGGGAAAGCTGACGTTTTCGCCAACTCCATCGGCAGCGAGCCCGGAGGCGAAGAACGCCGGCTTCGTAGCGCACGCCACCATGGTGTACGACGAGCTGACCGCCCAGGAAAACCTGTTGCTGTTCGCGCGGTTGCTGGAAATCAAGGAGCCGGCGAAGCGCGTGGAGTTGCTGTTGCGCGAGGTCGGACTGTTCGAGCGGGGCGACTCCCTGGTGCGCACGTTTTCGCGGGGAATGCGCCAGCGCATAGCGATTGCGCGGGCGCTGCTGCATGCGCCTGCTGTGCTGCTTCTGGATGAGCCAGGCACCGGGCTCGATCCGCAGGGCGTTAGCTGGCTGGCGGAAACGCTGCGGCGGCTGCGCGAGGCCAGAGCGACCATAGTCATGAGCCTGCACGGAGAATCGGAAATTTCGGCGCTGGCCACGCGCGCGGTGCGGCTGGACGCCGGCGCGGTGGTGGCCGATACGCACACCGGTGTGAGCTTGCGCTCCATCCTGACCTTCGCCAATGCCTAGATGAGCCTGTTCTCCAACACCACGGTGCTGCTGGGCAAGGAGCTGCGGACGGAGTTTCGCTCGCGCGAATTGCTGACTACCACGGTGGTGTTCATCCTGATGGTGGTGGTGCTGTTCAGCTTTACGTTCGATCCGACACGGGAAGAGTCGCGGCATTTCGGGCCGGGGTTGTTGTGGCTGGCGTTTCTGTTCGCGGCGTCGCTGATGCTGCAGCCGGGTTTCTTGCGCGAGCAGACCAACGACACGCTCAGCGCACTGCGGCTTTCCGTGTCCGATCCATTCGCCATTTTCCTCTCTAAGATCTGCGCCAACACACTTTTTCTGCTGATCACGGAACTGGTGATGCTCCCGATTTTCGCGGTGCTCTACAATGTTCCGCTGCTGGGTGTTGTGCCGCAGCTCGCGTTGGTGCTGTTTCTGGGCAGCCTGGGACTTTCGGTCACGGGGACGACGCTGTCCGCGATTTCCGCGCAGGCGCGCATGCGCGAACTGCTGTTGCCACTGCTTTTGCTTCCATTGCTGACGCCGCTGCTGATCGCCAGCACGGAGGCTACGGGCGCGTTATTTGCAGAA
>Ga0209166_10000638_pt1 | contig 35585 bp, 36 predicted proteins | sample Coa_R1_3_FD_187151 | JGI IMG/M metagenome (GOLD analysis project Ga0209166, IMG submission 187151) | Surface soil microbial communities from Centralia Pennsylvania, which are recovering from an underground coalmine fire - Coalmine... | ecosystem: Environmental > Terrestrial > Soil >...
GAAGGCCGGCGTCACGATCTGCGCGGCTCCGTCCAGGATCGCGGTGCGGACGTCCTTGCCGTGCTCCAGGTGCCAATTGATGTTCTCGATGGTCACCGTCGCGTCGTCGACCAGGATGCCGACCGCCAGCGCCAGGCCGCCCAGCGTCATGATGTTCAGCGTCTGACCCGCCATCGCCAGGCCCATCAGGGCGCACAGGATCGCCAGCGGGATCGAGGTCGCGATGATCACGGTCGAGCGCCAGCTGCCCAGGAACAGCAGGATCATCAGGCTGGTCAGCGCCGCCGCGATCAGCCCCTCCCGCACCACCCCCGACACCGCCGCCTTCACGAACACCGACTGATCGTTCAGCGCGACGATGCGGAAGTCCGGCGGCATCAGCGCCTTCACCCGCGGCAAGGCGTCCTTGACCCCCTGCACGACCGACAGGGTCGAAGCCGAACCCGCCTTCAGGATGGTGGTCAGGACGGCCCGCGAGCCGTCCACGTGGACGACGCTCTGCTGCGGCGGGGCGCCGTCCAGCACATGGCCGACGTCCCGCACCAGAATGGTCGCGCCGCCGACGGTCTTGATCGGCAGGTCGTTCAGCTCGTCGATCGTCTCCGGTGAGTCGTTGAGCTTCACCGTGTATTGCAGCGAGCCGATCTTGGCCGTGCCGGCGGGAATGATCTGGTCCTGCGCCGCGATCGCGGCCTCGACGTCCTGGGCCGAAAGCCCCTTGGCCTGCAGCGCCTGGGGATCGAGGTCGATCTCGACCTCCCGCACCTTGCCGCCATAGGGATAGGGAATGGCCGCGCCCGGCACGGCGCTGAGGATCGGACGGATCGTGTTCATCGTCAGGTCCAGCACCTGCTGCTCGGACTGCCGCAGGCTGGAGGTGGCCAATTGCAGGATCGGCACGGTCGAGGCGTTGTAGTTGATGATCAGCGGCGGGGTCGCGCCGGGCGGCATCTGCTTCAGGACCGACTGCGAAACCGCGGTGACCTGGGCGTTGGCGGTGCGCATGTCGGCGCCCGGCTGGAAGTAGATCTTGACGATGCCCATGCCGGCCAGCGACTGGCTCTCGATGTGCTCGATGTTGCTGACCGTGAGCGGCAATGAGCGCTCGTAGGGGGTGATGATCCGCCCCGCCATCTCGTCCGGCGGCAGTCCCGTGTAGCTCCAGGCGACCCCGATCACCGGCACCCCGATGTTCGGGAAGATGTCGGTGGGCGTCTTCAGCGCCGCCAGCGGTCCGGCGATCAGGATGAACAACGCCAGGACAATGAAGGTGTAGGGCCGCTGCAGGGCGACGCGAACGATCCAGAGCATTTCAGTCGATTCCCAGTGCGAGGCGGCGGAGCGCCGCCGGCGGGCTCAGCGGCTTGCGGCGCGGCGCACGGGCGGCGCCATGAACTCCGGAGAAACCGGCGCCTCGATGAAGCGCTTGAGGATGGCGTCGATCTCCGCCTTGCCGGCGTCATCGATGCGCCAACCGGCCACTTCGCCGACGGCGTCGATCTGCGCCGGACGCCGGGCGCCCCATAGGGCGATGGTCGGCCCCTGGTCGAGAATCCAGCGCACCGCGAGGGCGGGCAGCGACTTGCCGAAGCGCTCGCGCGCCAGGCCCTTCAGGGCCTCGGCCGCCGACAGGTACTGCCGGAACCGCTCGCCCTGGAACTTCGGATCCTGATTTCGCAGGTCGTCGCCGGTGAAGACCGTCCGGGCGGTTATGCGGCCGGCGAGCAGGCCGCGGCAGAGGGCGCCATAGGCCAGCACCGTCACGCCCGCCGTCTCGGCGCGGGGTAGCACGTCGGCCTCGATCTCGCGCTCGAAGAGGTTGTACGGCGGCTGGACCGCGTCCAGGTCGGCCACGGCGCTGAAGGCGGCGATCTGCGCGGGCGAAAAGTTGCTGACGCCGATCGCCCGGATCTTGCCCTCGTGGCGCAACTCTTCCATGGCGTCCGCCGTCGCCGACATGGCGGTCCCGGCGTCGGGCCAGTGCACCTGATAGAGGTCGATCACCTCGGTGCGCAGGCGCCGCAGGGACGCCTCGATCTCCTGGCGGATTCGGGCGGGACTGGAGTCTCGGAACGGTTTGCCGTCCTGCCAGGACAGCCCGACCTTGGTGGCGATCTGCACCTTGTCCCGCAAGCCGCCCTCGGCCAGCGCCTTGCCGACCACCTCCTCGGCGACGCCGAAGCCGTAGACCGGCGCGGTGTCGATCAGCGTCACGCCGCGCTCGATGGCCGCGCGAATGGTGGCGATCGACTGCGCCTCGTCCGCGCCGCCCCACATCCAGCCGCCGATCGCCCAGGTTCCCAGGCCGACCCGGGAAGTCGTGACGCCTGAGGCGCCGATCATCATCTTTTCCATTTTCACGTCCTTTCCGCGGCGGGGGTCTTGGTCCGGTCACGCCGTTGCAGGCCTGAGTCGGCGGCGGCGAGGCCGCCGATGGCCGACCAGTCGAGCTGGCCGCCGCCCTGCGCCGCCAGAGCCAGGAACCGGTCGCGCAGCACGCTGGCGAACGGCATCGGCACGTTGAGGGCCTCGGCGGCGGCAAGGGCCAGCCGCAGGTCCTTCTGCCCGAGGGCTGCGGCGAAGCCGGCCGGCTCGAACTCGCCCTCGGCGATCATGATGCCGTAGAGTTTGTAGGCCGGGACGTCGAAGAGGGCTTGCGTGAGTGTGTCGAGGTAGTCCACCCGGTCGATGCCGGCCTTGCCGACCAAGGCCATCGCCTCGCCCAGTGACTCGATCACCGAGGCCAGCAGGAAATTGCCGCTGAGCTTCACGAGATTGGCGTGGGCGGGTGTGTCGGAGACAACGAATATCGCCCGCCCAACCGCTTCCAGGATCGGCCGGGCGTCTTCGATCGCTGCAGGGGTCCCGGCGGCGATGACCGCGAGCTGACCAGCCGCAGCGAGGTTCGGGCGGCCGAAAACCGGAGCCGAGATGAAGCGGCTCTCAAGTTCGCGATGGGCCTGCGCCAGCCGTTCAGCGAGCCCGACGCTGATCGTGCTTGAGGAGATGTGGATCGCGTCGGGCGCAAGCGCTTCGATCACGCCGCCATCGCCGAAGACGACATCCTCGACGGCCTGGTCGTTCGCCAGCATCGTCACCACGGCGTCGCCGCGGGAGGCCTCCTTCACATTTACAGCGATCCTGGCGCCTTGGGCGGCCAGAGCCGCCGCCTTCGAAGGCGTGCGATTGTAGACTGTGACCTCATGACCGGCATCGAGGAGATTGGCGGCCATGCCCGATCCCATGCGCCCAAGTCCAATGAAACCAACCTTCATGGCAAAGCCTCGCGTTGCGACGATTTCGACCGTGTGGGCCCGCGCCGGTTCCAGCCGCGGCCCTCGATCGTCACGATCAGATTTGGGCGCAGATCCTGTCAGGCGCCGCGCGCGGGTCCTTACATCCGTGTCAGGTGGGCGGGCGCGCGGCGGCCCTGACGACGCTCAGGGTCAGCGCCAGGACACAGCCGCCGGCCAGCAGGGCGCCGGCGATCAGCGGCCGCGTGGCGAGCGCCGCCCGGCACAGGCTCGCCGCCAGCACGCTCGCCACCGTCGCCCCGCCAAGGAAGGCGTCGTCGACAAAGAAGCCGGCCAGCTTGCGGCCAAGGGGTGCGAGCCGGTTCATTGGGGAGCCTCCGCCCGCAGGGGCGCGACGGCGCGCGCCGCGGCCAGCGCCACCAGCAGGAACATTGCGGCGAAGAAGACGAGCGCCAGGTCCTCGCCCGGCCAGGCGACGCCCAGGCCCTCTCCGGTCCAGAACACGCCGAAGGCGGAGAGCATCACGCCCACGGCGAACTTCAAGGTGTTCTCCGGCACCTGCGCCAGAGGCCGTCTCAAGGCGAGGCCCACAAGCAGCACAAGCGCGCAGGCCGCCAGGGCGCCCAGGCTCGCGGGCCACAGCAGGCCGCGCGCGGCGCCGACCGCGATGACAATGAACACCACCTCGAGGCCCTCCAGCAGGACCGCCTTGAAGGTCGCGACGCCGGCGAGCCAGTCGAGGCGCGTGTTCTTGCGGCTGGCCTCGGTGATGAGATAGGCCGCCTGGCCGGCATAGGCCGTCAGTTCGTCGCGTTGCGGTATGAGGCCCGCGCGCCGCAAGACGGCTTTACGAAGCCACCGCATGCCGAACAGCAGCAGCAGGACGCCGACCGTCAGCTGCAGCGCGTGAATCGGGATCAGTTGCAGAACGGGGCCGAAGGCGGCGACGATCAGCGCCAGGACCAGCAGGCCGGCGAGGCTGCCGCCCACCGCCGGCCGCCAGCCCTGCACGGTGCCGACCGCCAGGATGATCGTGAACGCCTCGACCACTTCCACGACCGACGCGAGGAAGGCCGCCCCGAGCGCGGCTCCCCCCGTGCCCATGCCTGCTAGAACCACGCTGCGCTCCCTCTTCTGGCTGATCGTTCCCCGCTTGCGGGGCGCCCCCAGGAGACGCCCGGCAGCCGACAGCCGGGTTGAGCGCGCCTTACAGCTCTGAGAGGGGACAGCGGTTTTCAGGCGGCGGGCGGCGGCGCAGCGCGGGCCGCTCTAGGGTTCTTCCGCCAGGCGGTAGCCGGCGCCGCGGACGGTGTGCAGCAGGGGCTTGTCGAACCCGGTCTCCAGCGACTTCCGCAGCCGGCTGATGTGGGTGTCGATGATGCTGGTGTGGGGATCGAAGCGGTAGTCCCAGACGCGCTCGAGCAGCATCACCCGGGTGACCACGCGGTTCTGGTTGCGCAGCAGGAACTCAAGCAGCTTGAACTCGCGCGGCAGGAGCTCAATCGGCCGGCCCGCCCGGGCCACCTTGCGGGTCAAGAGATCCATGACCAGGTCGCCGCAACGGAGTTCCGTCTCGACCGCCTTTTCAGTGCGCCGCCGGATCAGGTTCTCCAGCCGGGCATGGAGCTCGGAAAACCCGAACGGCTTGGTCAGGTAGTCGTCGCCGCCGGCCCGCAGGCCTTTGACGCGCTCATCGAGATGGCCCATCGCCGAGAGGATCAGAATTGGGGTCGGCGCCCCCGCGGCCCGCAGCGCCTTGACCACCGAGAGCCCGTCCAGGCCCGGGATCATCCGGTCCATGACGATGGCGTCGAAATCGGAAGAGGTCGCCATGTAGAGCGCGTCGCGGCCGTCGCCGACGTGCTCGACGGTGAACCCCTCTTCGCGCAGACCCTTGGCGATGTAGTCCGCGGTCGACGAATCGTCTTCGACCACCAGCACGCGCCTGGACATGCCTAAGCTCCTTCGCGTCCGATCGCCGGTCCGTCCTCGGGGCCGACGTCAGCTACGACCCGCAGCCTCATCTTGGCAACACGGCCGCCTCTCACACATGACGCCCGCGCCTGGCGCGCGCCTGTTCGGTTTCCTTACATTCCTGTGGGCCGAGCGGCATGGCCCAACTTGAATTCCTGTAAGGCCGGCGTGCATCCCGCTGTGAGGCGGCGGTCGGAGGGTCAGGGCGAGCGTCGGGGGCGATCCGCTCGTCCGGCGGCCATCCCGAGCGCTCGGCCACGCCATCGGAGCTGCATCATGACCTTCGCCATCGTCGAGCCGGATGCGCAGCTCGCCTCGCGGGAAGCGAACCATCGGTTCCTCAACACCCTGACGGCGCTACATGGACTGCTGCGGAACGACTTCGGGGGTTTCGTCGATCCGGCGGTCCGCGACGCGGTCAGCGTCTTCTCAAGCCGCATCCAGGCTTTCGCCAGCGTGCACCGGACGCTTGGCGAGGATTCGGGTCAGGACCGCGTCGACGCGGCGGCGCATCTGGCGAAGCTCTGCGCGGAACTCTGCGCTGCGCACCTGGCGCCGCGCGGGGTGCGATGCGAGTTCCGGTCCGACCCCGCCAACTTGCCGCGCGAGGTCTGCCAGAAGTTGAGCCTGATCGTCGTGGAACTGGTCACCAACGCGGCCAAGCACGCCTTTGGCGGACGCAGCGGCGGCCGGGTCAGCGTGTCGCTGCGCCGCGCGGGCGACGGATGGATCTGCCAGGTGGCCGACAACGGATCGGGCCTGGGCGGCGGCGGCGCAGGCGACGGGATGAAGCTCGTTCGTGGCCTGGCGCAGGCGCTCGGCGGCGCCCTGCTCGTCCATTCAGACGCCGGTGGCGTCATCGTGACGCTTCGCCTGGCGGATCCGGATGCCTGACTAGGCCGGGCCGCCCCGCGCCAGGGTCAGGACGGCGCGAAGCCCAGGGCGATTGTCTTCCAGCCGCAACTCGCCGCCGTGCAGCTTGGCGGCCGCCGCGACGATGGACAGTCCCAGACCCGACCCCGACCCGCCGCGCGCTTCGTCCAGCCGGACAAATCGGTCCTTCACCCGGCCGCGGTCGGCCTCCGGAATGCCCGGACCATTGTCCGCCACGACCACTTCCGCGACGCCGGCGCCATCCAGCACCTCGAGCGTGACGATCGTGCCGGGCCCCGCGTGGCGTGCGGCGTTGAACAGCAGATTGCCGATGGCCTGGCGAAGCAGCTGCTCGTGCCCCTCAATGATCGTCGAGCCGCGCGCGGCGATCTCCAACTGCTGACCCGCGTCTTCCAGCACCGGCGCAAACAGGCTGGCGACGTCCAGCACGACCTCGTCCAGCCGCACCGGCTGCATCATCTCCCGCGACAGCCCCGACTCCGCCCGGGCGATGTCGATCAGGGCCGTGAAGACCGACAACACCCGCTCGAGCTCCAGGCTGACCTCCTCCAGCGCGGCGTGGCAGTCCGCGTCGTTGGTCTGCGGGTCGAGCGCGCTGTCCACCGCGCCGCGCATTCGGGTGAGCGGCGTGCGCAGGTCGTGGGCCAGGCTGTCGGTGACCGTGCGCATGCCGGTGAGCAGCTCCTCGATCCGGTCGAGCATCCTGTTCAGCGACGCGCCGATGCGGTCGAAGGAGTCCCCCCGCTCCGAGACCTCGGCCCGGGCGCCCAGGTCGCCCGCCGCGATCCGCTCGGCGACGCCGGCCACCGCCGCCGCCCGTCCGATCACCAGCGCGTTCAGGAGCAGTCCGACGCCGAGCCCGGCGACAACCACAATGGCGAGCGCGATCAACAGGCCGCCGGCGATCCGCGCCTCGAAGTCGCGCTGTCCGGCGGCGTCGCGGCCGATCACCAGCAGCGTTCCATCCGGCAGCCTCGCCGAGGCGGCGTTCAAGGTGATCGGGCCGGCCGATGTGCGCGAATGGATCTCGCTCCAGTCACCGATCGCTTGCGGCGCCGGCGGCGTGAGCAGATCGCCGCCCACGCGTCGGCCCGCGGCGTCGAAGACGCCATAGTGCGCTTCCGGCGCACCCAGGCGCGCGCGGCGCTCCATCCGCCAGGTCAGCCCCCGGACGCCTTCTGTGGCGGCGGCTTCCGCGAGGATCTGCCGTTCGGCCAGCGCACTATCGCGCTCCCGGTCGAGGAAGACGTGCTCAGCCGCCAAATTGACCAGGTAGAAGGCCAGGGCGACGGCCCCGAGCACGATGGTCATCGCAAAGGCGGTGAAGGCGAGCGGCCGCAGGCGAAGGGAAGGTCGCTTCGAAGACGCTCCCGCCTTCCGCTCTGCGGTCGATGACGCCATGCGCGCCCTCCTGTCGGCGCCCCTTATGCGACGCGGTTACGCAGGTGGCCCGGCGCCGAGCTTACACCCTTGTAAGTCCCGAGCGAGGCCGCCCCCACGAGCGCCCGCCAAGATGCGCCTCAGAGTCCGGGAACGGGTTCGCATTTGGAGATCAACGTGGGCTGGAAGTCGTGGCTTGTCGGCGCTGTCGCCCTGGTGCTCGCGGGCCTGCTTTGCCTGGTGTCGCCGCGGCTGGGCGGCCTGGCTCTGATCGTCCTTGCCCTGGGCGCCGTGGGGATCTTCGCCTTCCGGCTCCTGTGAGATGTGCGGGCTCACCGCCCGCTGGCGCTTCAGCCTGTGACCCAAACGCGACATTTTCAGCGACCGAGGTGGTGGGGACTCCGGGGGTCGAACCCGGACGGATTGCTCCGAGCGATTTTAAGTCGCTTGCGTCTACCAGTTCCGCCAAGTCCCCTTGCGGAACGAGGCTTAGCCGACGCCGTCCTGACGGTCGATAGAGGCCGCCGGTCAGGCGGCGGCGAGCGCGGTGCGCCGCCTTGACCGCAGCATGGCGCCCAGGCCGCCAAAGCCCAGCAGCATCAGGCCCCACGCCGACGGCTCCGGCACGCCGGGCGCGAGCGCGAAGTCCAGCGCATTGCCGTCGATGCTGATGTTGAAGCCCGCGAACGGGTCGCCTTGCGCCTGGAACGAAAACCCGACGCCGAGCACATCGCCCGGCGGCTCGGGCTGCGGATTGAAGCCGACCCAGCTGCCCGGATCGATGGAGGTCGGACCACTGAAGAACAGGCCGATATCGACGACATGGTCATCGATCAGGTACCGCCGCCCGGTCCGGCCATCGGCGTTCGGCGCGTCCGGCAGCGGCAGGACCGAGCCGTCGCCGGGCATCAAGAGCCCGATCAGGAAGGTGAAGGACCCCCCGACCGCCGGGCTGAATAGCAGGGGATCGGCGGGATTCAGCAGACCGATCAGCGCGCCATCGTCTCCGAAGCCCGGCGGATCGGGCTGCGGATTGAAGCCCACGATGACGCCGGGATCGATGGGCCCGCCAGAGGTGGTGAGCGCAAAGCCCTTCGCCCCATCCCCGAACGTATAGTTGGGGGCGAACTGCTGCAGGTTATTGACCTGGGAGGCGTTCGCCGCTCCGGCCGAAGCCATCAGCCCGGCCGCCGCCAGGGCCATCGCCATCCGCGCACGCGTCTTGGTCATGTCCGCAAACCTTTTTCAGCCCACTCGCGATGGCCGCACGGGCGGCTTCGCGGTGTGCAGCTTGCGCCGCCTGCGGGGATGCGCAATCGACCTCGCATCAGCCGAGAACGGCTCGCATCTCAGGCGTGTTTTGGGGTCTCTAGGCCGCCGCGAGCGAGGCCGGGGCGTCGCCGCCGAGGCCGCTTTCGAAGTCCTGCAGGATGTCGAGCAGCTCGGCGACATTGGCTTCCAGGGGCTTGCCCTTCGGGAAGCGGAACCGCCAGAACGACGCGATGTGGCTGACCACGCCCGTGCCTTCGCCCAGCGCCACGAGCATCTCGGGCGAGCGCAGCAGGAAGTCGCGGAAGGCGGTGGCGTTGCCGTCCTTGGTCAGCTCCATGAACACCCCGTCGTAGACCCGCAGGTAGTCGGCGACGGCCTTGACCTGCTGCTCGATATTGGCGTGCAGCTTGACCTTCATGGTCTTGACCAGGTTCTCGTGCTCGTAGTCGCGCGGCCCGACGGTCTTGACCTTCATCAGCTCGACCAGCACCTCGCGCAGCTTCGGCCAGAGGCTGTTCAGCACCCACTTGTAATAGAGGAAGCCCTTCCAGGCGAAGATGCCCTCGCGGTAGCTGTCGCCCTCAAGGCGCAGCGTCATGCGCAGCGGCTCCAGGCGCTCGTCGTTGCGGCTCGACAGCAGCGCCTCCACCAGGCGGCCGGTGTTGGCCTCGTTGCTGGTGCGGCCCTTGTAGGCCAGGTCGATCAGGCGGCTGATCTCGGTGCTGACGAAGGCCTGCATCATCTCCAGGTCGCCCTGGGAGATCTCGAAGTGGGTCTCGCTGACCTCGAATCCGCGCCGCTTGATGTGCTCGCGCAGCAGGAAGGGATCGAGCGAGGGCAGTTCGTCCAGCGCCTCCAGCACGCCGGCGTCGCGGCCCAGCTCATAGGTGGTGCCGGCCAGTTCCTGCAGGCTCTCCATCCAGCCGCGGTCGCCGACGAACAGCGAGCGGCCGCCCAGGCTGAGGTCCGAGCGCTCGAAGGGCACGATCAGCTTGGTCGCCGTGCGGTGGCGGGTGGAGACGGTGCCGATCTCATTGGCGCGCAGCCGGTGCTTCAGGATCACCGCCGCATTCAGCGCCGGCGCCACGAACAGCGGCTTGGCCAGGTGCTCGGGATTGCCGGCGTGTTTGACCGCGAGCGCAGCGAGGTTCAGCACCCGGCTGGTCGAAGCCGTGCGCTCCAGCGCCCGCATGCTGCGATAGGTCTCGGCCACGTCGCTCACCTCCCGAGACCTGCGTCTGAAGTAACCCGCAGGTACTCGATGCGCCGACCTTCACATCAAAAAGCAAAGGGCCGATTAATCGGGATCACGCGTTCTGCGAATTCGCAACCGCTGCGTGTTTAAGCCGTGGGGCCGACGAAGGTCAGGCTGGCGCTGCGCGCGGCGGGGCGGCGCAGATCGTCGTTGGCGGTCCGCAGCGGCGCGCGGCGCTGGCCGGTGATCTCGCGCCAGACGGCGTTGAACAGCTGGCGCACCTCGGTCGAGGCCGACCCGTCCCGGTCGATCTCCAGCACCGAGCGCATCTGGGCGAAGGCGGTCTGGTAGATCAGCCGCGAGCGCAGCGCGACCGGCGTCACCGGGAGCCCTGCGAACCGCAGCGCCTCGAAGGCCTTGACCACCGACGGCGGCTCGACCCCGTTGCGCGGCGGCGGGCACTGGTTCAGCACGATCATGCCCTCGCGGCCGAGCCGCTGGATGATGGCGACCGAGCGCACCGCGGCGGCCAGGTCCAGATAGGTCGGCCGGGAGACCGCCAGGCACAGGTCCGCCACCTTCACCGCCTCGGCCACGTCGGCCTCGGGCGCCGCGGGCGTGTCGATGATCAAGAGGTCCGCACCGGACCGGCGGCAGGCCTCGGTCAGGGTGAAGAGCTTCGACGCGCTGGTCTCGAAGAACAGGCCCGAGGCCTCGTCACGCTCGCGCAGCACCTCGCAGGCGGAGCGCAGCGGGTCGGCGTCGGCCAGCACGGCCTTCACGCCGGCGGCCCGCGCCGCCAGGGCCAGATTGACCGCGACCGTCGTCTTGCCCGCCCCGCCCTTGCGGGACATCACCGCCAAAGTCTTCACGCGAGGCCTCCCCAACAGGCCATAAGCGCTCGCCCCCGAACGCTTCAGCGCTCGAAGTAATGCACAGACTTATCCACAGGGCCAAGTGACTTTGCGATGACAGTAGGTCGCAGGCCGCGCCGCGGGTTCGCTAGTGGGATAGTTCCTGCATTTTCTGGAGGTTTGCGCGCTCTTCCTGCTGGCGCTGCGCAAGATCCTTGGTCGAGTAGCAGGTCTTCTTGGGGAACATGCTGCCGGTGACGGGCTCGGTCTTGCAGACCACCTTGTCGTCGGTCGGCTTGGCGGCGGCCTTGGCCGGGGCGGCGGTCGCCGCCGGGGCCGGCGTCGTCGCCGGGGCCGGCGTCGTCGCGGCCGTCGCGGCGGCAGGCGCCGTGTCGGCCAGCAGGATCGTGGCCACAAGCATCGTACTCAAAATCAAGGGAGACACTCCGGAGGGGGTTGGCGCATCAGGATTCCATAATGCGCGTCGGGGTTCACATAGCGGGTTATCGGCCGGACGCCATCAATTGTTTGCGGCGACAACTTCGCGCACGTTCTCAACCCCCTCGGCCTTCAGCGCAGCGATCAGCTCCTCGACCGTCACGGCCAGCTCCTGAGCGTCACGGCCGCGCAGCACCAGGTTGGAGCCGTAGCCCTCGGCTCCGAAGAACGGATAGCTGCCCAGCGACATCGACGGATGCGCCTTGGCCACCGCCTCCAGGGGCGCGGCGATGATCCCCTCGCCGGACCCTTCGACCCGCACCGTGCGCGCGATGGTCACCGCCCCGCCCTTCAGCCGGGGCCCCACGTCCTCCAGCATGCCGCGCATGATCGCCGGCACGCCCGCCAGCACGAAAACATTGCCGATGGTGAAGCCGGGCGGCCCCTGCACCGCGTTCTTCACCAGCTCACCGCCCACCGGCACCCGCGCCATCCTTCGCCGCGCCGCGTTCAGCTCCATCCCTGGCCGGGCTTTCAGCAGCGCGATGATCTCCGGGTGCTCGTAGAGCTCGACCCCGAAGGCGGCGGCCACCGCGTCGGCGGTGATGTCATCGTGGGTCGGCCCGATGCCGCCGGTGGTGATCACATAGTCGTAGCGGCTGCGCAGCGCATTCAGCGCGTCGACGATCTCCTCATGCACGTCCGGCACCGTGCGCGCCTCGGCCAGGTCGACGCCGTGGACGCCCAGATAGCGGGCGATGTCGCGCAGGTTGGTGTCCTGTGTCCGCCCCGACAGGATCTCGTCGCCGATGATCAGCACCGCGGCGGTGACCCGCTTCTCCTCGCCGCTCGCCATCCATCGATCCCTCGCCTACATCCGGCGCTCCCGGACGTTTCGGACTAAAACCATCCATGGACTTCCCGCAACCGCTCAAGCGCGGAACCCTCGCCGCCCGCTACAAGCGCTTCTTCGCCGATGTGGCGCTCGACGACGGGACGGAGATCACCGCCCACTGCCCCAACCCCGGCGCCATGCTGGGTCTGAACACGCCGGGCCTTAGGGCCTGGGTCTCGCGGTCCGACGACCCCAAGCGCAAGCTCGCCCACACGCTCGAACTGGTGGAGGCCGACGGCGGCCTGGTCGGGATCAACACCATGCACCCCAACCGCCTGGTCGCCGAGGCGCTGGCCGCCGGCCATTTCCCCGAGTTCACCGGCTACGCCAGCCACCGCCGCGAGGTGCGCTATGGCGCCAATTCCCGCGTGGATTTCCTGCTGGAGGCGCCGGACCGGCCGCCCTGCTGGCTGGAGGTCAAGAACTGCCACCTCATGAGAACCCCGGGCCTCGCCGAGTTTCCCGACTGCGTGGCGGCCAGGTCCACCAAGCACCTGGGCGAACTCGAAGCCATGGCCGCGCAGGGCGACCGGGCCGCGGTCCTGTTCGTCGTGCAGCGCACCGACTGCCACCGCTTCGCGCCCGCCCGCGACTGCGATCCCGCCTTCGCGAGCGCGCTGGAGCGGGTCCAGGCCAATGGCGTCGAGGTCTATATCTATGGCTGCGAGATCGACGTGGCCGGCGTGCGCCTCGCCGGGCGCATCGCCTAGCTAAGGATCAGAACTTGAGCTTGCTCTCGGTGCCGGCGAGCAGTCTTTGGATGTTCGCCCGGTGTTTGAAGATGATCATCGCCGCCAGCAGGCCCGCGAAGATCTGGAAGTAGACGGTGTTCCCGAAGGCCGGCAGGAACGAGATCGCTACGAAGAACAGCGCCGCGCAGATCGTGCCCAGGGACACGTAGCGGGTGACCGCGATGACCGCCACGAAGACGCCCAGGGAGATCAGGGTCGCCACCCAGTTGATCATGAACATCACGGCCGCCGCCGTGAGCATGCCCTTGCCGCCCCTGAACCCGAAATAGACCGGCCAGTTGTGGCCGATGACCGCGCCCGCCCCGGCCGCCAGGAGGCTCACGCAGTCCCGGCCCGCGCCCGATTGAACGTAGACGCCAAGGCGCAGTCCTATGAGACAGGCGACGATGCCTTTCAGGACATCTCCGGCCAGGACGAGCGCCGCGGCGGGCTTCCCAAGCACCCGCAGGGTGTTGGTCAGGCCGGCGCTGTTGCTGCCATGGGCGGTGATGTCCTTGCCGTAGAGCCGGCCCACGATGATCGAGGTGTTGAGGCTGCCCAGCAGGTAGCCTGCGGCCAGCGCCGCCAGGACCTTCAGAACATCGGCCATCGATCTCCCCCGAACCCCGGATCTGCCGAGCCTAGCCGGAACGCCGCGCGCCAACTACCGCTGGCCGAACGGCGGGATCCAGGTGAAAACCGCAGCCACCCCAACGTCGGAGAGTCGACAGATGCGGAATGTCTTCAACCTGGTCATGCGGATCATCTCCAGCCTGCTGGGCGTGCTGGTGGCCTGCCTGGGCGGGATCTGGATCCTTCAAGGGCTGAACATCGCCTTCAAGGTCGGCTTTATGGTCGGCGACAAGCGGTGGGTGGCCTGGGGCGCGCTGGCGGTCGTCATCGGCGTCTCGCAGATCGTGTGGAGCAACACGCGTCAGGGCTGATCCAGAGTCGGGTATCCGACATATATCGTTGTATTTGCTTAACTATTGACGAACATCCGCGCTCGGTGTGAGATTTGAGCGGCGAGGCGCGGGTGCGTCCGCAGGGGTGAAAGTCAGTGGGGGCGTAGCGTGACGTTGGTGGTGAAATTCGCGGCGGGGGCCGCGGCCTTGGCGATGTTGGGCGCGGCTCCGGCCGCCTGGGCGGTCAAGCCACCGGGCCCGACGATCATCGACTGGACCCTGAGCGACGGGACCTTCGACGACGGCGGGACCTTCTCCGGGACCTTTACCTACAACGCGCTCAGCGACACCATCACGAGTTGGCACGTCACCACGACCGCCTTTGTCGATGCAGGCGGCGACGTGGTCGGCGGAGGCTTTGTCCCGGAGACCTATTCCTCGCCGGGCGGCTGCTTTTTTATTTTCTGCTCGTCCGCCTCGGACAACGGGTCCGGCCCGACGTTTGAGACTGGCATCGTCTTCGCGCCCGCCACCTTCAATCTGACCAACATCGTGATGGGCGCACCCGGCACGGTGGCCGTCCTGACCGGAAACGAGGGAGGCTTCGCCTTCCCCGTGGGCCCGATCAGCCACGATGTGACCGGTGGGACCGCCATGGGCGTCGCCGGCGTTCCGGAACCGGCCGCCTGGGCGTTGATGATCCTGGGCTTTGGCGGCGTGGGCGCCATGCTCCGCCGTCGCCAGGCCGCGGGGGCTGTCGCCTAGGCCGATCTTCCGTCGCGAGGTAAGCGCCGGTTGAACTTTCATGGTATCGTTGCGACTTAAGGGCAGCCCCCGAAAGTCACAGACCGCACCGCCATGACCGACACTCTCGACGCCGAGTACCGCACCGGCCAGATCAAGATCCACACCGCCGCCGATTTCGAAGGCATGCGGGTGGCCGGCAAGCTCGCCGCCGAGTGCCTGGACATGCTGACGCCGCACGTCGTCCCGGGCGTGGTCTCCGACCACCTCGACACCCTGGCGCGCGAGTTCATCCTCGACCATGGCGCGATCCCCGCTTGCCTCGGCTACCGCGGCTACACCAAGACGACCTGCATCAGCGCCAACCACGTGGTCTGCCACGGCATCCCCGGCGAGCGCGTGCTGCGCGAGGGCGACATCGCCAACATCGACGTCACGGTCATCGTCGACGGCTGGCACGGCGACACCAGCCGCATGTATGGCGTGGGCCCGGTGGCGCCGCGCGCCAAGCGCCTCATCGACGTGACCTACGAGGCCATCCAGCGGGGCCTGGACGCGGTGAAGCCGGGCGCCCGCACAGGCGACATCGGCTCGGCCATCCAGACCTATGTGGAGAGCATGCGCTGCTCGGTGGTCCGCGACTTCTGCGGCCACGGCCTGGGCAAGGTGTTCCACGACGCGCCGAACATCCTGCATTTCGGCCAGCGCGGCACGGGCGAGCTCTTGCGGCCCGGCATGTTCTTCACCATCGAGCCGATGGTGAACCTCGGCAAACACCAGGTGAAGCTGCTGGCCGACGGCTGGACCGCGGTCACCCGCGACAAGTCGCTGTCGGCCCAGTGCGAGCACTCCATCGGCGTCACCGAGACCGGCTACGAGATCTTCACCGCCTCGCCCACCGGCCAGTTCAAGCCGCCGGTGATCAGCGCCTAGACCGGCGGCGCCGCGCGCTGACGCTGCGGCGCCCCTTGCCGCGCAAGGGAAAACGCCCGACCCTTCCGGCGTGATCTGGGAGGGAATGTCATGAAGGCTGTCGCCGTACTCACCGCGCCGTTTGCGCTGGTGCTGGCGCTCGCCCTGCCCTCGGCCGTCGGCGCCGACGCGACCCAGGTCGGCATCGGCTACATCTGCGGCGCCGAGCGGGACACGACACCCAGGGCCACGGCCGCGGTGATGTTGGCCGGCGTCGGCAACGGATCGTCGCCCGCCGACACGGCCAACGCCCAGGCCCAGGCCTGGTACAACGAGGGCCTCAACCTCTACCACGCCTTCAACCACAATGAGGCCCGCGCCGCCTTCGCCAGGGCCGCCGAGCTCGACCCGACCTGCGCGCTCTGCGAATGGGGCGTGGCGCTGGGTCTGGGGTCGACGCTGAACTACGGCGTCACCGAGGACGAGACCGCCCAGGCGCTCGGCCATGCGCAGCACGCCAAGGCGCTCCTGAAGCCCGGCGACGCCCGCGCCGCGGGTTTGATCGACGCGCTGATCGTCCGCTACGCCAAGGACAAGCCGCTGGTCCGCGATCTCGACTTCGGCAAGGCCATGGAGGAGCTCGCCCACCGCTATCCCACCGACGACGAGATCGCCAATCTGGCGGCCCAGGCGCTGATGATCCCCGGCCGCGGCTCCAACCTCGCCATCGACGCGCGCGCGCTGGAGCTGATCAAGGGTGTGCTGGCCCGCCACCCCGACGACACCGCCGCCATCCACTACTACATCCACGCCGCCGAGTTCGTGGACCGGCCGGGCGATGCGTTGCCCTACGCCGAGCGGCTGGCGGGCCTCGCGCCCGGGGCCAGCCATCTGGTGCACATGGCCGCCCACACTCTGATGCATGTGGGCCAGTACGAGCAGGTGGCCATCGTCGACGCCCAGGCGCTGAAGGTCGACGCCGACACCGAAAAGCGGCTGGCCTACGCCGGACCGCTCAGCGCCCAGATGTACTATGTGCACAACTACACCTTCGGCCTGGCGGGCGCCCTGATGGCCGGCGACGCCAAGCTCGCCCTGAAGTACGCCGACCACGCCGACGTCGCCTTCCCGGTCGGCGACAAGACACCGGTCGCGCTGCCGGCCGGCCTGACCCGCTCGGAGAGCGCGCCCGACCGGCGCACCACCGCCACCTCCAAGGCGCTGGTCGCCTATGGCCGCTATGAGCCGTCCAAGGCGCTTGCCCTCAAGGAAGCGCCCGGCGACAAGCCGATCGTGAAGGTCTACCGCCACTATGCGCGCGGCGAGGCCTTCGCCTCGCGCGGCGACGCGGCCGGCGTGCGCGCCGAGGCCGACGCCATCTCCGCGCTTGTCGCCGAGGCGACCAAATCCAGCGAGCTTGGGACCATGAGCATCGGCGGCATCGCCGGCGACGTGCTGGCCGGCCGCGCGGCGATGCTGGACCATCAGCCCGAAAAAGCGGCTGGGTTCTTCGCCAAGGCCGCGGCCAACCAGGAAAAGACCTATCCCGCCAACAAAAACTTCGACCCACCGCCCTGGTGGTATCCGGTCCGCCGCAGCCTCGCCGCCGCCGACCTGGCCGCCGGCAAGCCGGACGAGGCGATCCGCGAAGCCCGCACCAGCCTCAAGGACTGGCCCGACGACGCGCTCGCTTTGCGGGTCGTCGCGCAAGCCCAGGCCAAGCAGGGCCACGCCGCGGAGGCCGCCAAGACGCTGACCCAGGCCAAGAGCGTCTGGCGCGGCGACCTCGCCAGGGTCTCGATGGACCTGACCTAGACGCCCTCTTGCCAAGCCGGAACGGATAGGGAACATTGTTCCCTTATGGACAGACCGTTCGCCGTCGAAGACGCCTCGGCCCAGCCGGACCTCTGGCGGGTCCCCGATCCGCCGAAGAAGGGGCGCCCGAAGACGGACCGCCCGCATTACATCGGCCACCGCGACCGGCTGCGGGAGCGCGCCACAGCCGGCGGCCTCGCCGCCCTGCCCGACTACGAACTGCTGGAGCTCTACCTCTTCCGCGCCATCCCGCGCGGCGACGTGAAGCCCTTGGCCAAGCAGCTCCTGGCCCGCTTCGGATCGCTGGGCGGCGTGCTGGGCGCGGCGGCGGAGGAACTGCGCACCGTCAAGGGCGTCGGCGAGGCGCTGGCGCTGGACCTCAAGCTCATGCACGAGGCGTCGCTGCGCACCGCCCGCGAGGCGGTAGCCAAACGGCCGGTGATCTCCTCGTGGTCGGCGCTCTTGGCCTATGTGAAGACCGCGCTGGCGCACGAGGCGCGCGAGCAGTTCCGCGTGCTCTTCCTCGACAAGAAGAACCAGCTGATCGCCGACGAGGTGATGAACCGCGGCACCGTCGACCATGCGCCGGTCTATCCGCGCGAGGTCATGCGGCGCGCCCTGGAGCTCTCGGCCAGCGCGGTGATCCTGCTGCACAACCACCCCTCGGGCGATCCGACGCCGTCATCCGCCGACATCGACATGACCCGCCAGGTGGTCGACGCCGGCCGGCCCCTGCGCATCGCCGTCCACGACCACCTGATCGCCGCCCGCGACGGGGTGGCGAGTTTGAAGGCCCTGGGGCTGTTCTAGTTCAGATCACGTGGTTGACGTGCTGTCCGGTCGAAGGCGGCGGCTCGGCGTGGGCCTGCTGGCCGGCCTTGTCCGCGCCCTTGGCCACGGCGCCGCTCAGCACCACGGCGGGACCCCGCGAGGAGGTCGCCTCATTGACCGGCTTATGGTCCGACTGCGACTTCGGCGGCTTCGGCGGCGTGACCGGCGGCGGCGCCTGCACAGGCGGGGCCACTTGCGTGGAATGAACGGCGAAGTCGGACGACATGGCGCGGGGTTCTCCGGCGGATATGGGCCCCCGATACACGGCTCAGCTTTAACCTCCCGTTCAGGAATAGGATGAAGTTCCGTTGACTCTGTCGCCGTCGGATCGGCCCCCTGTCGCACATTGAGGCGCGCGGCTAAGCTCACGCTATGTTCGCCGGCTGGGAAAACTTCTACCTGATGATCGGGTCCGCCGCGGCGGGGTTGATCGGCCTGTTGTTCGTGGTGGCGACGCTGACCGGCGGCCTGGGCGCCGACAAGGCCGAGATGGGCGCGCGGGTCTATCTGACCCCCACCGTTTCGCACTTCGCCGTCGTCCTGGCCGCCGCCGTCGTCACCGCCGTGCCCCGCCTGGACCCCTGGCCCACCGCCGGCCTTATCGCCGCCACCGCCCTTTGGGGCCTGGGCTACTCCGCCAATGTCGCGCGCATGCTGCACGCCCGCCGGGGGCCGGTCGCGCCGCATTGGACCGACTACTGGTGCTACGGCTACTTCCCCGGCGCGCTCTATCTGGCGCAGATCGCCGCCGCCGGCGCGCTTGCGATGGGCGTTTTCTGGGGTCAGGACGCCCTGGCCGCGGCGATGGTCGGCCTGCTTTTGCTCACGATCCGCAACGCCTGGGATCTGGTCACCTCGATCGCGCCGCAGGTCAACCGCAAGCCCTGACCCATCCGTCGCAGCAGCCCTTGCGGCGGCGCGCGATGACGCCCTAGGGTCCGCGCCTTGCTCCACCACAGGGATGCTTCATGAGCCTCGACCGCCGCAACCTGCTCGCCGCCGCCGCCGGCGCCGCCTTCGTCGCCGCCTCGCCCAAGAAGCACGGGGCGCCGGCCGCCGCGGGGCCCAATACGGCTTCGGGCGACGCCGCCCTCAACCGCTATTTCACGAGTGTCAGCGACGACCTCTTGAAGGCCGGCCCCGAGCAGGCCACGTCGCTCGGTCTCGACACCGGCGCGCGCGCGGCGCTCAAGTCGCAACTCTCCGACGCCTCGATGGCCCACATCACCGCCGACCGCGCCTGGTGCCGCGCCGGCATCGCCAGGCTGGCGGGCTTCCCGGACTCGGGCCTGTCGCCGACCGCGCGGCTCAACAAGGCGGTGCTGAACTACGCCTTCGAGGTCGGCCGCGACGCGGCGCCCTTCGACTATGGCGAGAACACCTTCACCTCGGCCCAAAGCGAGGGCGCCGGCCCCTATGTGGTCAGCCAGCAGGGCGGCGCCTATTCGTCGATCCCCGAGTTCCTCGACAGCCAGCATTCGGTGAAGACCAAGGCCGACGCCGAAGCCTATCTCTCCCGGGTCCACGAGATGGCGCGCTGCCTGCGCCAAGAAACCGAGCGGATGCGCAAGGACGCGGGCCTGGGCGTCGTCCCGCCCGACTTCATCCTCTCCAACGCCATCGGCCAACAGGAAGGCCTGCTGGCGATCAAGGCCGCCGACGCCCGCCTGGCCACCGCGCTTGGCCGCAAGGTCCGGGAGGCGCATCTCGAAGGTGACTACCAGGCCCGCGCGACGGCGCTCGTCGAAAAGGAGGTCTATCCCGCGCTGGCCGCGCAGCTCGCAACACTGAAGGGCCTGCAGGCCAAGGCTGGCCATGACGCCGGCGTCTGGCGCCTGCCGAACGGCGAGGCCTACTACCGCTGGCTGCTGCGCGAGAGCACCACGACCAACCTCAGCCCCGACGAGGTCCACAACATGGGCCTGGAGCAGAACAAGGCCATCGAGGCGCGGATGGACGGCCTGCTGCGCGCCCAGGGCCTGACCCAGGGCTCGGTGGGCGACCGCATGACCGCGCTCGGCAAGGATCCGAAGAACCTCTTCCCCAACACCGACGCCGGGCGCGAGCAGCTGATCGCCTATCTGAACGGCCTGATCGCCGGCGTGCGGCCCAAGCTCTCCAAGGCCTTCAACCTGAAGCTCAAGGCGGCCGTGCAGGTGAAGCGCGTGCCGGTCGACATCCAGGACGGCGCGGGCCAAGGCTATATGAACACCGGCTCCTTGGACGGTTCGCGGCCCTCGACCTACTACATCAATCTGAAGTCGACCGAGACCTGGCCCAAGTTCGCGCTCCCCAGCCTGACCTACCACGAGACCATTCCGGGCCACGCCTGGCAGGGCGCCTACCTGACCGAGACCGGCAAGCTGCCGCTGATCCGCATCCTGGTCTCCGGCTTCAACGCCTATGTGGAAGGCTACGCCCTCTACGCCGAGCAGCTGGCCGACGAGATGGGCATGTACGACGACAACTGGGCGGGACGCCTGGGCTACCTGCAGGCCCAGAAATTCCGCGCCGTGCGCCTGGTGGTGGACACCGGCCTGCACGCCAAGCGCTGGAGCCGCGAGCAGGCCGTGCAGTGGGCGATGGACAACGCCGGCCGCACGAAGCTCGCCATGACCAGCGAGATCGACCGCTACACCGGCACCCCCGGCCAAGCCTGCGGGTACAAGGTCGGCCACACCGAGATCAACCGCCTGCGGGACAAGGCCAAGGCCGCGCTGGGGCCGAAGTACGACCTGCGAGATTTCGACGACCTGCTGGTCAAGACCGGCTCCGTGCCGCTGACCGTGCTGGGCGCGCAGGTGGAGGGCTACATCAAGTCCGGCGGCGTGGTGAACCTTTGAGCCTGGCGGGCGAAGTCGCTGTTCGCGAGATCCGGCGCGAGGACTACGACGCGTGGCTGCCGCTCTGGGACGGCTACAACACCTTCTACGGCCGCTCGGGCCCAACCGCGCTCGACCCGGCGATCACCGCGGTGACCTGGGACCGGTTCTTCGATTCCGCCGAGCCGGTCCACGCTCTGGTGGCGGAACGCGACGGCGTCCTGATCGGCCTCGTCCACTACCTCTTCCACCGCACGACCATAATGATCGCCCCGACCTGCTATCTGAACGACCTCTTCACCGCCCCCGAGGCGCGGGGCGCGGGCGTCGGCAAGGCGCTGATCGAGGCGGTCTACGCCCGCGCCCGCGCCGCCGGCTCGACCCGGGTCTACTGGTCCACCCACGAGACCAACGCCACCGCGCAGCGGCTCTACGATCACGTCGCCCAGAAGTCGGGCTTCATCATCTACCGCCAGGACGTCTGAGCCGCCGCGGCCGGCGCAAAGCGTCGCACACGAACCAAGCTGCGCAGGAAATCGTTGCCGCGCGCGCAGACGGGTCTATGTCAGTGAGATGAGGAAACCGGGGAAGCCCTCCAGCCGAGAACCCGACCGTGAACCGCGCGCGCAGTTCGCGGCCCTGCCCTGGCGCAGGAACGGCGCCGGCGGCGTCGAGGTGCTGTTAATCACCAGTCGCGAGACCCATCGCTGGGTGATCCCCAAGGGCTGGCCGATCAAGGGCAAGAGCTCGTCGAAATCCGCCGCCCAGGAGGCCTTCGAGGAGGCCGGCGTCCAGGGCAAGATCACCAAGAAGCCGTTCGGCGGCTACGCCTACGACAAGCGGCTGAAGAACGGCCGGCTGCAGCACGTCCGCGTGGCCGTGTTTCCGTTGCAGGTGGAAAGCGAAGCCGACGCCTATCTGGAGCAGGGTCAGCGGGAGAAGCTGTGGCTGGCGCCGCCCGAGGCCGCGCGCAAGGTCGACGAACCCGAACTGATGGTGCTGCTGGCCACCTTCAAACCGTAGCCCTGCGCCGGTCAGCCCCTAACAAACGTGGTTAAGCGGAATTAACCGCAAATCTAAGCCTTACCGAAACCTTCACCGTCCTAGGTTTGGGGTTCGTTGGGGCCGTTTCCCGTGTCGCAGACCTATCCCAAGTTCGATCGCCCGCTCGCCGTCCTGCATGTCGACGACGACCCGATGAACCTGCGCGTCGTCGAGGAAATCCTCGGGGCCTTCCACCACAGCTCGGCCAAGGTGATGTCCGGCGCGGAAGCCCTGCAGCTGCTGTCCGAGCGTCCGTTCGACATCGTCCTGATGGACATCCACATGCCCGGCATGACTGGCATCGAAACCGTGGAGCGTCTGCGTGCGCAGCCGGGACCTGAGCGCAACATCCCAGTCATCGCCCTCACCGCCGACGTCTTCAGCCGCCGGCCCGAGGAGTACCGCGCGCTCGGCTTCAACGACTTCGTCTCCAAGCCGATCCTGGTCGCCGATCTGCTGAACGCCATCAAACGCGCCGCCGAACCGCCCAAGGGCTCCCTCTCCGCCGCCAACGCCGCCTAGGCCCCGCGCCAAGGGCACGCTAGGCTTCCGCCATCGGCCGCCAGAGCCGAGAGAGGGAGGCCTCCATGCCCACGCTCGACCGCGACGGCGTCAAGATCCACTACGAGATCGCGGGCGACGGTGCCGCCCTGATCCTGACCCACGGCTATTCCTCGACCGGCGAGATGTGGGCCGGTCAGATCGAGCCCTTGTCCAAGCATTTCAAGGTCATCACCTGGGACATGCGCGGCCACGGCCGGTCCGACTATCCTGAGGATCAGGACCAGTATTCCGAGGCCCTTACCGTCGAGGACATGGCCGCCCTGCTGGACGCGGCCGGGGCCAAGGACGCCGTGGTCGGCGGCCTGTCGCTCGGCGGCTATATGAGCCTGGCCTTCCACGCCACCCACCCGGAGCGCACCCGCGCCCTGCTGATCATCGACACCGGCCCGGGCTACAAGAAGGACGAAGCCCGCGACGGCTGGAACGCCAACGCCCTGCGCACCGCCGAGCGCTACGAAACGCAAGGCCTGCCCGACCCGGCCCGGGTCTCCGCCGAGGTGCGCCTGGCCCGCCACCGCGACGCGACCGGCCTCGCCCGCGCCGCACGCGGCATGCTCACGCAAAGGAACGCCCGGGTGATCGAGAGCCTGCCCAATGTCGCCGTCCCGGCCATCGTCATCGTCGGCGCCAACGACACGCCCTTCCTCGCTGCCTCCGACTACATGGCGGCCAAGATTCCCGGCGCGAAGAAGGCGGTGATTCCTGACGCCGGCCACAGCGCCAACATCGACCAGCCGGCGGCCTTCAACGCCGCCCTGATGGGCTTCCTCAAGGACGCCGGCCTGACCGCCTAACGCTGTACGGCGTAGTTGCCGCCACACCGCAAAATGCGGCACACCGGAAGCGTGGCCGCAGACAGCGACGATCCCCTGCTGGCGCTCTATCTGGCGCGTCGTTCCAACCTCGTGCGGTTCCTGGCCGCGCGGGCGGGCTCGGTGACGGCCGCCGAGGACCTGACGCAGGAACTCTACCTCAAGCTCGCCGCTCGTGAGCGCGGGGGCGAGGACGTCGGCAACCCCACGGCCCTGCTCTACAGGATGGCGCTCAACCTGATGCTCGACCGGGCGCGCGGCGAGACCCGCTCGGCGCAGCGCGACACCGCCTGGCGCCAGGCGGTCCGCACGGAGATCGGCGGGGTCGATATCGCCGAGGAGCCGCCGGCCGACGAGGCGGCCGCCTCGGCGCAGCGGATGCGCGCTTTGCTCGCCGCGGTCCAGGACCTGCCGCCCCAGGCCGGGCGCGCGTTTCGGTTGCATAAGCTGGAGGGGCTCAGCCAGGCGCAGACCGCCCAGGCGATGGGGCTTTCGGTCAAGGCGGTCGAGAAGCATGTCGCCGCCGCCCTAAAGGCGTTGACCCAGAAACTTTCGCCATGAAGTTGCAGTCGCAGACAGGGGGGTTGGGCGCCGCGGCGACGTCTTGTCGATATCAGGCGTTCTTGTTCGGGCGCGTGGGATCGTTTCGATGAGTGAGGCCTGGATCAAGGTCGACGACGGCAGGCTCGCGTCCGCGGCCGACTGGATCGTGCGCCTGCAGTCCCCCGATCTCAGCGATGCCGAGGTGGTCGAGTTCGACGCCTGGCTGGAGGCGCATCCCGCCAACGCGGCCGCCTACGACCGGACGCTGTCCGTCACCCTCGAACTGCAAGACGCCGCCTCGACGCTTTCCAAGGGCCTCGCCCAGTCATCCTCGACTGAGGCGCCCGCGCGCCGCCCGCTGCGGCCCGCCGCGCGCCGCGGCTGGCTGGTGGCCGGCGGTCTTGCGGCCGCCGCCGCGGTGGCGCTCGCGGTCACGCCGCTTGGCCTGTTCGCGCCGGCCACGGCCGAGAGCTTCGCCACCGCCAAGGGCGAGCACCGCACCGTCAAGCTGGCCGACGGCTCAACCATCGAACTCAACGCCGGCTCGCGGATCAGCGTCACGCTCGGCCGCCACGAGCGCCACGTTACGATGCCCGAAGGCGAGGCCGTGTTCGATGTGGCCGCCGACAAGGCGCGGCCCTTCCTGATCGACGCCGGCGACCGCACCGTGCGCGTGGTCGGCACCCGCTTCGACGTCCGGCATCGCGGGGCCGAGCTCTCAGTCACCGTCGAGCGCGGCGTGGTCGAGGTGGCCCCCGGCGGCGATGCGGCGGGCAAGGTCTTCCGTCTGCACCCCGGTCAGCGCCTCGACACCGTCGAACGCGCGCCCGCCGTGCAGATCGCCGCCGCCGATCCGCTGCAGGTGGAGAGCTGGCGCACCGGACGGCTGATCTTCCGCGATGAGCCATTGGGCGATCTCGTCGCCGACCTTAACCAGCAGTTCGCGAGCCCGATCACGCTCGCCGACCCGGCGCTGGCTCAGACCCGCGTCTCAGGCGTCCTGGTGCTCGACGACGAGGCTGCGGTTATTCGCCGCCTCGCTTTGCTTGCACCGGTCAAGGCGCTACCCTCAGGCGACGGAATTTCGCTTCGCAGCGATCCGGCGGCGAAGCCATGAGGGGGACACTGGGCCATATCGAGGCCGGCGGCCTTTTTGCGCGGGTCCTTCGCGGGGCTCTGCCTCCTCACGCTCGCCAGCCGGGCTGAGGCCTTCGAAGCGCGTCGGCGCTTCGCCATACCCTCCAAACCCTACGCCGAAGCCCTGATCGATCTGGCCGTGCAGGGCAACGTCTCCCTGCTGGGCGCCTCGGCCTGCGGCGGCGGCGGCAGCACTGCGCTCTCCGGCCGCTATGCGCTGCGCGACGCCCTGGCCCGGGCGCTGGCCGGCGCGCCCTGCGCCTGGCGGATCGTCGACGCCCACACCGTGCGCATCACCGCCACGACGGCGCCGCCGACCTCCCGCGCGGCCGCATCGGAGACGCCGCTGGTCTCGGAGCTGCTGGTCACCGCCGGCAAGCGCGCGGAGCGGGCCGACGACCTGCCCGCCGGCGTCAGCGCCATCAGCGGCGACCAGCTGTTCATCACCAACGCCTATGACGCGCGCGCCACCGCCGGCCAACTGGTCGGCGTGCTGACCACCAACCTGGGCCCCGGCCGCGACAAGCTGCTGATGCGGGGGCTTTCCGACGGCGCCTTCACCGGCCGCGCGCGCTCGACGGTCTCGACCTACCTCGACGACGACCCGATCAACTACAACGCCCCCGATCCGGACCTGCGCCTGGTGGACGTCGAGCGCATCGAGACGGTGCGCGGACCGCAGGGCGCGCTCTACGGCTCCGGCGCGCTCGCCGGCGTCTACCGCATCGTCACCAACAAGCCGGATTCCGAGAACTTCACCGGCGGTCTCCAGGCCAGCGGCGCCAACACCGTCGGCGGCGCGCCCAGCTACGAGAGCGACGGCTACGTCAATCTGCCCCTGGTGGATGGCCGCGCGGCGCTGAGGCTGGTGGGCTACTACGACGATCAGGGCGGCTACCTGGACGACCTCTCGCTACGCCTTTCGAACGTGGACTCGACGGTCCGCACCGGCGGGCGGGCGGCGCTTGGCCTGGCGCTGGGCGACAGCTGGACCGCGGACCTGTCGCTGGTCGGCCAGCGGCTGAGCTCGCGCGACACCCAGTACACCACCCTGACGCAGCCCGGAAAACGCGCCAACCAGGTGCGCGAGGCCTCGGAGAACGACTTCGCCCAGGCTGCCCTGACCCTGCATGGCGAGCTCGCCTGGGGCCAGGTGACCTCGTCGACCTCCTATGTGCAGCACGCCTATTCGAGCCTCTACGACGCCACCGCTGTGGCCGTTCAGTTCATCGAGACCAACAACGACCTGGGCGTCTATTCGGAGAGCGCGCGCATTCACCGCCTGGTGCAGGACGTGGTGGTCGCCTCGACCGGCGCCGGGCCGGTCTCCTGGCTGGTCGGGGCCTACGGCGCGGCCTCCGTGGAACGCACGCCCTCCTCCCTCGATCTGGTCCCCACCGCGGCGTCCGTGATCGCGGCCGTCGGCGGGCCGAAGCCGGTCCTGACCCGGGTCTACAACGAAAACCGCATCGACCATGTGCGCGAGGGCGCGCTCTACGGCGAGGGGACCTGGCGGTTCGCGCCGGGCTGGACGGTCGCGGCGGGGCTGCGCGCCTTCGACACCTCGCTGCATGTCGACGCCGACATCGTCGGCGCGCCGCCCGCCCAGTCGCGCGCGGCCGACCTCAAGGGCGACTACAGCGGCGTCTCCTCGAAGCTCTCGCTGCAGTACCAGTTCGATGACGGGCCGATGCTCTACGGCCTCTATTCGGACGGCTTTCGGCCCGGCGGCGTCAACACCACCAACTTCGTCGGCATCAAGCCGCAGCGCACCACCTTCGATCCCGACCGGCTGATGAACTTCGAGTTCGGCGCCAAGGGCCAGGTCCTCGACCACCGCCTGACGGTGCGCGCCGCCCTGTTCTACGACCTGTGGGACAACATCCAGTCCGATCAGTACCGGCAGTCGGGCCTGGCTTACACCGCCAACGTCGGCGACGCCCACATCCAGGGCCTGGAGGCCGAGGCCGCCTATGCCTGGGACTTCGGCCTGAGCCTGCAGGCCAACGCGCTCTACTCGGCGCCGAAGTTCACCCGCACCAACCCCGACTTCGCCGGCCAGCTGGGCTCCGGCCTGCCGGGCGCGCCGCGCATGTCGGGCGGCCTGGTCGCCCGCTACGAGCAGCCCCTGCCCCGCGACCTGAAGCTGCGGCTGGTGGCCCAGGCGGACTACGTCGGCCCCGCGCGTCTGACCTTCGACCCGACCTTCTCGGCGCGCACCGACCCGGTCATCGACGCCGAGCTGCTGGCCGAGGTGGCCGCCAGGCGCTGGAGCGTCAGCGTCTTCGTCAACAACCCCGCCAACACCGCCGGCAATACCTTCGCCTACGGCAATCCCTTCACCTTCGGCCAGGTCCGGCAGGTCACGCCGCAGCGTCCGCGCACGATCGGTCTGCGCCTCGCCGGCAGCTTCTAAGGCTCAGCTTCGCCGCCCTTGCCGACCGCGCCCCTGTGGCGCGCTGACGCACTGATTCGATTCCTGATTTTCCGACTGGGGGGCAATCAAAAGCAGCGGCGTCTTATTCTTGACGGCGGATTAACGCCGCGGGGCTCTTGGACGGGGTGTCGCCGGTGAAGCTATCGGCTTTGGTGTGTGCGCAGAACGATGAGGCGCGGCTGGCGGACTGCCTGCGCCGCCTCGACTTCTGCGACGAGATCGTGGTGGTCGCCGACCGCTGCGTGGACCGCAGCGCCGAGATCGCCCGCCAGTTCGGCGCCCGCGTGATCGATGGGATCTTCCCGCTGGAGAGCCAGCGCAAGGCCGCGGGCGTTGCGGCCTGCCTGGGGGAATGGGTCCTGGAGATCGAGCCGAACGAACACGTCGACGCCAAGCTCGCCTATGAAATCCGCGCCGCGATCCATGGCCGGCCGGGCGGCGACTGGTTCGACGTGCCGCTGGCCAACTATGTGGGCGGGACGCTGGTTCGGCGCGGCTGGGGGGCCGGGCTGGGCGAGGCGATGGCGCCGCGCCTGTTCCGCCGCAGCATGAAGCGCTGGAAGGCCGGCCGGGTCGCCCCCGACGTGGTGCTCGAAGGCCGCTACGCCGGTGCGATCGAGACGCCGATCAGCCGCTGGGCCGACGCCGATGTGGGCCAGCTGCTGGCCCGCCTCAATCGCCAGACGGCGCTGCGTGCCCTCGACCTCGCTGACGCCGACGCCGGCGGCAAGCTGACGAGCGACGTGGCCCGCGGCCTGCGCCAGTTCTGGACCTGCTATGTCTGGCGCCAGGGCGTGCGCGAAGGCGAACTCGGCCTGGCGATCTCGCTGATGGCCGGCCTCGACGCCGTGCTCTCCGGCATCCGCGCCCGCGAGATCCTCAGCGCCCGGGCCGTGGCGCAGGCCGCCGAAGCCGCCCAGCCCGCCCGCCTCGGGCGCGCCGTCTAGCCCTCGCCTTCCGCAGGCGGCTCTTCCGAGCCACCCACCAGGCCCGCCACCGTCTGGGCCAGCGTCTCCATGTTGAAGGGCTTGCGCAGGATCATCGCCTCGCCGCCCAGCGCCGCCTCCACCTGGGCGGTGTCCGCATAGCCGCTGGCGATGACGATCGGGGTGTCGGGCCGGATCAGCCGCGCGAGCCTGGCGAGCTCCGCCCCGTTCATCGCCGGCATGGCGTAGTCGAACAGCATCACATCCGGCTGGGCCGTCTCCAGGATCTCCAGCGCCGCCGCCCCGCTGTCGGCGGTGAGCACTTGGTAGCCCAGCAGCTCGAGGGTCTCGGCGGTCAGCTCGCGCACTGGGGCCTCGTCGTCCACCAGCAGCACCGTGCGTCCGCCCTTGGGCGCCAGCACCGGGCGCAGCGACGCCTGCGCCTGCGGCGCGTCCGCCGCCAGGGCCGAGCGCCGCAACAGCAGGGTCACCACCGTTCCCAAGCCCGGCGTGCTGGCGATCTCGGCCGTGCCGCCCGCCTGGCGCGCCACCCCATAGACCTGGCTGAGCCCCAGGCCGGTGCCCTTGCCGACGCCCTTGGTGGTGAAGAACGGATCGAAGGCGCGCTGGATCACCTCGGCCGGCATGCCCTCGCCGGTGTCGGCGACGCTCAGCGACACATACTCCCCCGCCTCCAGCACCGGGTCCCCGGCCGGAAGCGCGCGGATCACCGTGGAGATGGTCAGGCGCCCGCCGTTCGGCATGGCGTCGCGCGCGTTGATCGCCAGGTTCAGCACCGCCAGTTCCAGCTGGGTGCGGTCGCTCATCACCGGGACCCGCGCCTCGTCGAGGTCCACGGCCAACGCGATATCGGGCCCCAGCGTGCGCACCAGGAGGTCGCGCATCTCGGCGATCAGGTCGGCGACCACGAATGGCCTAAGCTCCAGCTTCTGGCTGCGCGAGAACGCCAGCAGTTGCCGGGTCAGGCTGGCGCCGCGCTCGGCGGCGGCGATGCCGTTCTCCGCCCAGGCCGCCACCCGCGAGCTGTCGTCGGGCTTGCGCCGGACCAGCTCGAAGGCGCCGTGAACCACCTGCAGCAGGTTGTTGAAATCGTGCGCGATGCCGCCGGTGAGCTGGCCCAGCGCCTCCATCTTCTGGCTTTGCCGCAGCGCCTCCTCGGCCTTGCCGCGCGCCTCCATCTCCTCGACCAGCCGCGTGTTGGCCTCGGCCAGCAGCCGGGCGCGGGCCTGCAGCTGCGCCGCCGCCGCGGTCACCACGCCCAGCAGCAGGAACGCCAGCACGGTCAGGAGACCCAGCGCGGAATGCCGCGCCAGGATCGACGTCCAGGGCTCCGGCTGGATCTGCAGATAGACCTCGCCCAGGCGCGAGCCCTGCTCGGTCACCGGGCGGGACACGGTCAGATGGCGTGCGGCGAAGCGGGTCCCCAGCCTGGGCGCCCCGGCCGGTGGCGGCGGCCCGCCGGTATGGCTGTAGGTCACCACCGCCCGGCCGGAGGCGTCATAGACCGCCGCCGCGGCGATCGCCTTGTTGACCCGCAGCGCATCGACATATTCGCGCATCGCAGTGGTGTCGTCGAAGGCCAGCGCCGCCGAGACGCTGGCGGCCAGGATGTCGGCCTGCACCTCGGCCTGGCGCGCGGCCTCCGCCCGGTGATCGATCTCCGCCCGCGCCGCCAGCAACGCGCCGATGGCCAGCAGCGCCACGACGCTGGCCCAGGCCGCCGTGACCAGCCGCCGGTCCGCCAGCCGGCGGGACAGGATGGGGTCGCGCGGGCTCATCGCTTCACCGCCACGGCAAGCGCCAAAAGCTTCGAACTGATCGCCACGCCATTGCGGTCGGCCTGGCCGGCGTCGATGGAGAACCGCACCTTGCCGCCGTCCAGCAGCAGATGGACGATGCCGCGCCCGGGTGGGCCACGCGCCTCGTCGGTGACGGTCAGCACCGGCGCGCCCTCCACGGCCTGCAAGGCCTGCGCCTTCGACTGGGCGGCCCCGCCGGCGACATAGGCGATCTGGCAACCGACGTCGGGCTCCAGGCGGGCGACCCGCTTGACGGTCACCGGATGCGTGCCGACCGCCTGGCCCGCGGTCGCCTGGTCGAGCAGCGGTCCGAACGGATCGGCGCCCTGCACGCAGATCACCAGCGGCGCATTGGAGGTGCTCCAGCCGGTATTGGGCCAGCTCACGAACGGCGCGAGCTTGTAGAGGTAGGTGGCCTTGACGGCCAGCTCGAGGCCGCTGTCCCCAGCCCGCGCCGGCGCGACGGCCGCCAGGGCCGCCGTGGCGGCCGCGAGCGCCGCAACCCCGCGGGCCGCGAGGCCCCGCCAGCGCAGCATCAGAATCCCCACCTCAGGCCGACATAGCCGCTGCGCGGCACGAAGCGAACCGGCGTGGTCGAGGCGTCGTTGATCTCCAGGTGGCGGGGATTCAGCAGGTTGAAGCCGCTCACCGAAAGCTCCAGGCCGGGCCGCACCTTCCAGGCGAGGCGGGCGTCGGCCTCGGTATAGGCCGGCGCGTTGTCGAAGCCAGCCACGCCGGCGGTCCGCCCGACCCGGCGCAGCGCCAGGTTCAGGTCGAGGTCACGGCTGAGGGTCATGTCGGAACGCAGCTGCGCTTGATATTTGGGGTCGACGCCGGCGATCTGCAGCTGGGTGAGATCGGCGTTGCCCGGCTTCAGGCGATAGTCTCGCTCAAGCGTGTTGAAGCCCGCCCGCAAGCGCCACCAGTCGGTGACCGTGAAGGTTCCCCAAGCCTCCACGCCATAGCTCCGTCCCTCGCCGCCGTTGCGCAGAACGATCGGCAGCACCGCAGCCCCGCCCAGCGGCTGGTCGGTGCGCAGGTCGTCGTAGTCGTCGTAGAAGGCCGTAATCGAGAACGAGGTGCGCGGTGTAGGCTGCGCCCGGTAACCCAATTCGTAGGACCACAGGGACTCCGACTGGAAGTCCGGCGACGGCAAAAGGACGCCGGTCGCGGTCAGCTCCCGCTCGATGCGGTTGGGCGTGCGCACTGCCCGCGAGACAGCCCCCCAGACCAGGGTCCCCTCGCCCGGTGTCCAGGCCAGCCGCACGTTGGGCATCCAGTCCAGGCCGGAATAGCTGTTGTCCTCCAGCTTCAGCCCGACCGTCAGCTTGAGGTCCGGCCGCAGACTGACCACGTCCTGGGCGAATATGGCGGCCACTGTGATGTTTGCCCGCGGCTGGGCGAAGTGGAAGATGTTGGTGGAGAGGAAATACTCGCGCCAAAGCCTCGCCTCGCCGCCGACCACCAGTTGGTGCGCGCCGACGGTGAAGGCGTCCTGCGCCGACACATTGTAGGTGGTGCGCCGCTCGTGGGTGTCGATCGCCGAGCGGTCGTCCACCGCCACGTCGGCCTGCGCCTGCAGCTGCGCGCCATTGGCCAGGGTGCGCGCGATATGGGCCGCCACATCGCCGCCCCACAGGTTGCCGTCGGCGTCGGGCATGTGGTTGTCGTAGGTCTTCAGCGAGAGCGAGTAGTTGAGCGGCCCGTCGCCGCCGTCGAGGTGCAGGTTGCCCATGGCGCCGCGGATGCCGTCGTCGGTGGCGTCGCCGGGCGCCCGATCCAGGCCGGAGCGGTCGAAGCTGGAGATGGTGGCATGGAGGCCCAGCCCACCCAGCCTGCCGCTCCAACTCGCGGTCGCCTCGCGGTCGAGATTGCCGCCGCCGACATCCAGCTTCAGGCCGTCGCCGGAGGATCCGGTGATCACGTTGATCACGCCGTTGACCGCGTTCGCCCCCCAGAGCGTGCCGCCCGGCCCGCTGATCACCTCGATCCGCACGATGCTGGAGACCGCCACGTCGACCTGCTGCCAGAGCACGCCCGAACCGATCGGCTCATAGACGCTGCGCCCGTTGATCAGCACCAGAAGCTTGTTGGAGCTTTCCGCCGAATTGCCGCCGCGCGCGGTGATTGCATATTGGCCCGCGTTGATCCGCGCGACCTCAAGGTTCGGCGCCAGTCTCAGCGCCTCGGGCAGGCTGGTCGCGCCGGAGCGGCGGATATCCTCGGCGGTGATCACGAAGACCGACGCCGGCGCCTGGCTGAGCGGCTCCTCGCGCTTCGAGACCGAGGTCACGGTCAGGTTCGCCAGGTCCTCCAGGGAGAAGTCCCTGAGGCGCTCGACCGTCTGATCGGCCGCGGCAAGATCTTCGGCGCGCGCCGCCCAGGGCGCCGTCATTGCGGCCAAGGCCACCGCCGCCACGACGCCGAGGCTCGAACTGCGCCGAATCCCCCCCAAGATCTCGAGCTCCCCAATAGCCACCCGCGCCGTGCGGTTTCGCTGACGCCCGCATCGGCCCGACTACGGCAACGCTTTGACGGCGAGGGGGTTCCCGCCGCCGTGGACTTCAGGCCAGGCTCTCGCCGGCCTTGTGCGCGCTGGGGCGTTTGACGCCACGGGCCTTGGCCGCCGGCGCCGACCTGCCCAGCCGCTCCAGCAGGTGATCGCCGACCCGCAGCGCGTTGGCGACCGTCGTCAGGGTCGGGTTCACCGAGGCGATGGAGGGGAAGAAGCTGGTGTCGGTGACGTAGAGGTTGTCCAGCTGGTGGGCCTTGCACCAGGGGTCGAGCACCGAGCTCTTGGGGTCCTTGCCGAACCTGATCGTGCCGGCCTGGTGCGCCGTACCATAGAGCGGCAGCAGACTGCCGAACTCGAAATGGTGCTGGCTGATCGGGTGCGCGTGGTCGACGAAGCCGTCCAGCGAGGCGTGCAGCTTCTTCACCAGCCGCTCGTGTCCTTCCAGGTTGTTGTAGCTGTAGTCGAGGCAGATCCGCCCGTCGGCGGTGAGATGCACCCGGTTGTCGGGCAGCGGCAGGTCCTCGCTGATCACCAGCATCGACAGCATCCGTTCCGCGATCCCCTCCGAGATCGCGTCCGGCACCAGACCCGGCGGCAGCCAGTCGGAGACCTGCCCCTCCAGGGTCTGGCCGCTCATGTATTCCAGCAGCTGGATGTGCCCCATCGGCAGGTTGTAGCTCCCATCCGGATCGCCCCAGTAGAAGTCGTTGCAGGCCAGCGTCTTGGGGAAGGTCACGTCCACATGCGCTGCGGTCAGCGAGACCATGGCGGTCAGCGTGTGGAACATATAGTTGCGTCCCACCTGGTCGGAGCCGTTGGCCAGGCCGTTCGGGTGCGCCGCATTGGCCGAGGCCAGCAGCACAGCCGCCGAATTGGCCGCGCCCGCCGCCAGCACCACGATGTCGCCGGTCCACCGCTCCTCGCCCTGCTCGGTCTGGCAGACCACCTCGGTGACGCGCTTGCCGCCGGGATCGGTCTCCAGCCGCGTCACCTTGCGCCCGGTGAGCAGGGTGATGTTCGGCAGGTCCATCAAAGGCTCGATGGCGATGGTCCGCGCGTCGGACTTGGCCTTCAGGAGGCAGGGATAGCCGCCGCAGGTCTTGCACTTGATGCAGGCCGAGGTCACCGGATGGGCCTGGTCGAGCTTGATGCCGAGCGGCAGCGAGAACGGCCGCCAGCCCTGCTGCTTCCAGTGCTCGCGCAGCTGGGCGATGCCGGGGTCGTCGTGCACCGCGGCGCAGGCGTAGGCCGGCTCGTTCCCCTCTTCGGTCGGGTCATCGCCACGGTTGCCGTGCACCCGCCACAGGGTCTCGGCCTCGGTGTAGTAGGACGCCAGGTCCGTCAGGCCGATCGGCCAGGCCGGCGAGACGCCACCGGCGTGCTGCACCTCCTCGAAGTCCCGCCCGCGAAACCGCATGAGGGCGGCGCCATAGAAGGTGGTGTTGCCGCCGACCCAGTAGTGGGTGTTGGGGGTGAACGGCTTGCCGCGCTTGTCGTACCAATGCTCCTTGGTCTGGTAGCGGCGCTCCACGAACACCGCCTTGGAACTCCAGTTCTCCGCCTCGCGCGGCAGCTGATCGCCGCGCTCCAGGATCAGGATGGTCTTGCCGCTGGCCGCCAGCCGCTGGGCGATGGTGCCGCCGCCCGCGCCGGAGCCGATGATCACCACGTCGAAATGCGCCATGCGCGGCTCCTGAAGAACGGCTTAAGAATCTTCCAGATGGTACTTGGCCGCGCCGCGTTTGATGAGCGGGATGGCGATGAATTCGGGGGTCAGCTTCAGGATCGCCACCGCGACCTTGTTGTGCCAGCCGGGCACCAGCACCACCTTGCCGCGATCGTTGGCGGCCAGGGTCTCGGCCACCACCTGCTCGGCGGTCTGGAAAAAGCGCCGCGGAGCCTGGTCCATGATCTGCTTGGTGCCGTTGGCCTCGGCGAACTCGGTCAAGGTGAAGCCCGGGCAGACCGCGGTGACCTTGATCCCCTTGCCCCCCAGCTCGGCGGCCAGCGACTGACTCCACTTCACCGCCAGGCTCTTGGCGCCCGGATAGAGGCTGTGGCCTTCGACGCCGGGCGCAAACGCGGTGAGCGAGGCGACGTTGATGATCACGCCGCGCGAGCGTTCGACCATGCCCGGGATCACCCCGTGCGCCAGGCCGCAGGCGTTGACCACCAGGGTCATCAGGAAATCGCGCTGCCGCGACCACGGCACGGCAGCGAAGCTCTGCGCGATCGAGAAACCGGCGTTGTTGACCAGGACGTCGACGGTGCGACCGCGCGCGGCGACCGCGGCCAGAACCGCCTCGCAGGCTTCCCAGGCCGCGAGGTCGGCCGACACCGCGAAGGCCTCGATGCCGTGCTTCGCCGAAAGCTCGGCCGCCAGCGCCTCCAGCCGGTCGGCCCGGCGCGCCACGAGCGCCAGATCGTAGCTCCGCGCGGCATAGGCCCGCGCGAAGGCTGCGCCGATGCCGGCCGAGGCGCCGGTGATCAGCGCCAGGGGTCGCGCGGAGGTGGACTTTTCGCTCGCCATCGGCCCAGTTGCATCGCTCCGGGCTCCCTCGTCAAACCGGGGCGTCAAACCGGCTGTCCTGATCGAGTTAACGCCGGCTTATGTCCCTTCGCGCGAAACAGGCCGCGAAAGCTCTCCAAGCGGATTGACAAGGCCTCGTGGCGGCGGCGAAACCGCATCCGCCAGGGACAAGGATCTGAATGAGCGAACCCTTCGCCAAAAAGCTGGAACTGACGCTGAAGGTGCTGTCGATGAGCCGCGCGCGGCTGGCGGCGGACCTGGGCGTCGACAAGTCGGTGGTCGGCCGCTGGGTGTCCGGCGCGGTCCAGCCCTCGGCGCACAACCTTTCGCTGCTCTCCGGC
>Ga0209166_10000639_pt1 | contig 35543 bp, 29 predicted proteins | sample Coa_R1_3_FD_187151 | JGI IMG/M metagenome (GOLD analysis project Ga0209166, IMG submission 187151) | Surface soil microbial communities from Centralia Pennsylvania, which are recovering from an underground coalmine fire - Coalmine... | ecosystem: Environmental > Terrestrial > Soil >...
GTAAGCCCCCGGTGAGGGCCGCCTTCCCGGATTGTGCTCGATCATGAGATGATTTGCTCATTAATTTGCAAGCAAATGAGCAAACGTGACGACGGTTACGGTTCTGTCCGGTCCAGAGAGGCGACGGCGGTGGACGACTGCCGAGAAGCTTCGGATCGTGGAGGAGAGTCTGGTGCCTGGGGCCAGTGTTGTCGAGGTTGCTCGACGACATGATGTTCACCGCAATTTGGTTACGGCTTGGCGGCGGCAGGTCCGCACAGGCGTCCTCGCTTGCGGGCCTGAGCCGATGCCGCGGCAGGATGACGAAGTCCGTTTTGCGGCAGTCTCGATTACGCCCGACCGGCAACCGTTGACGCCGCCCTCCGGGACCTGCGGCGCGATCGAGATTGAGTTCGCGGCCGGGGCCCGGATGCGGATCACGGGCGCGGTCGATGCGGCGACGCTGAAGGCAGTTGTCGCGGCGCTGACGGATGGACGGCCACGATGATCCCGTTGCCGGCCGGCGTGCGGGTATGGCTCGCGACCGGCTATACCGACATGCGGAAGGGCTTTCCGTCGCTGGCGTTGCAGGTTCAGGAGATCTTGCATCGCGACCCGCTGGGCGGCCACCTGTTTTGCTTCCGCGGTCGTCGCGGCAATCTGCTGAAGGTGATCTGGCATGACGGCCAGGGCGCCTGCCTGTTCACAAAACGCCTGGAGCGGGGTCGCTTCATCTGGCCGAGCCCGGCTGAGGGAGTGGTGACGATCTCGTCGGCGCAGCTCGGTTATCTCTTGTCCGGGATCGACTGGAGGCACCCACAAGAGACGTGGCGGCCGACATCGGTCGGATGAGGCTTTGCGCTTCTCGGATCGTGATGGATGTGATTCCATCATCGTCGTGACCACGTCTGAATCGCTCCCCACCGATCTGGCCGCCGCGCATGCGATGATCCTCGCCGAGCGCGCCGCGCGCCTGCAAGCGGAGGCGCTTGCGGCAAGTGCGCAGGCGGATTTGTCGAGTACCGAAGCGCTGATCAGCCATCTCAAGCTCGAGATCGAGAAGCTGCGTCGCCAGCTTTATGGCAGCCGCTCGGAGCGCAAGGCGCGGCTCTTGGAGCAGATGGAGCTTCAGCTTGAAGAGTTGGAGGCAACCGCAACCGAAGACGAACTGGCGGCCGAGAGGGCGGCTGCTCAGACACAGACCGTACAATCCTTCCAGCGTAAGCGCCCGTCGCGCAAACCGTTCCCCGATCATCTGCCGCGCGAGCGGGTCGTGGTCGCCGCACCGGAGAGCTGTCCCTGCTGCGGCTCATCGAAGCTATCAAAACTGGGCGAAGATATCACCGAGACGCTGGAGGTCATTCCCCGGCAGTGGAAGGTGACCCAGACGGTGCGCGAGAAGTTCTCGTGCCGGGACTGCGAGACGATCACCCAGCCGCCGGCGCCCTTCCACGTGACGCCGCGCGGCTTTGCTGGCCCCAATCTCTTGGCCATGATCTTGTTCGAGAAGTTCGGCCAGCATCAGCCCTTGAACCGGCAGAGCGAGCGCTACGCCCGGGAGGGCATCGACCTGAGCCTGTCGACACTGGCCGACCAGGTCGGCGCCTGTGCGGCGGCCCTGCAGCCGCTTTATCGGCTGATCGAGCGCCACGTCCTCGCCGCCGAGCGGCTGCACGGCGACGACACCACGGTGCCGATCCTGGCCAAGGGCCAGACCGTCAAGGGGCATATCTGGACCTATGTCCGCGACGATCGGCCATTCGGCGGACGGGCGCCGCCTGCCGCGCTCTATTACGCCTCGCGCGACCGGCGGCAGGAGCATCCCACGCGGCATCTCCAAAGCTTTGCCGGTATCCTGCAGGCCGACGCCTATAGCGGCTACAACGAGCTGTACAACGCCTCGCGCGCACAGGGGCCGATCACGCTCGCACACTGTTGGGCCCACGCCAGGCGGCAGTTTTTCGAGCTGGCGGACATCGCCGCCAATGCGAGGCGAGACAAGAACGCCGCGGCGATCTCGCCGATCGCGCTGGAGGCGGTCAAGCGCATCGATGCACTGTTCGATATTGAGCGCGGCATCACCGGCCAAAGCCCCGAAGCGCGGCTGCGGGTGCGCCAGGAACAAAGCGCCGCGCTTTTGACGGCATTGGAAGCATGGCTGCGCGAGCAGCGCGCCCGGCTGTCGAACTCGTCTTCCGTCGCCAAGCCAATCGACTACATGCTGCGCCGCTGGGATCGATTCGCGCGCTTCATCGAAGATGGACGAATCTGCCTGACAAACAATGCGGCGGAGCGTGCGCTGCGCGGCTTTGCCTTGGGCCGCAAGTCCTGGCTCTTCGCCGGCTCCGAACGTGGTGCCGACCGCGCCGCCATCATGGTAACGCTGATTATGACGGCAAAGCTCAACGACATCGATCCGCAAGCCTGGCTCGCGGATGTGCTCGCTCGCATCGCCGGCACGCCACAAGGCCGGCTCACTGAGCTGCTGCCCTGGGAATGGAAGAAGACCCCCGTCGAGTCCGCTGCCTGATCGGACCATCGCCCCACGCGATTATCCCGCGGCCCTCACCGGACGGTTACCGAGCACGTGATAGATCTGCTCCTGGACCTTGTGCTTGTGGCGCGCGACATGGGCCATCGGCTGGTACATCGAGATGCGGTAGTCGATGTGTCGCGAGCCCGCCGTTTCCGGCATCACCAGCGGCTTGGACAGCGCGCCGCCGAAATGATTGGGAAACTCGCGCCATGGCACTTCGGCGATGTTGCGGATGAAGGCGCCGTTCTTGTCCAGAGCCATGTCGGGTTCTCCCAGGATGCTTTCAGGTGACCAGCGCGCCGCCGTCGAGATAGATCGTCGATCCCGTCATGAAGCCGTTGGTCATGCAGACGGCGATCAGCCGTGCAACGTCCTCGCCGAGGCCGACGCGGCCGACCGGCAGGCTAGCTGCGGTTTTCGCCAGCATCTCCTTGCGCGCCTCTTCCGGCATCGCGGCGCGGATCGGGGTGTCGATGATGCCCGGCGAGACGCAGTTGACGCGCACCGGCGCGAGCTCGAGCGCCAGCGCGCGCGCAAGCGACTCCAGCGCGGCATTGGCGGCACTGACGATGGCCGAGTTCGGCCGCGGCCGGACGCTGAGGAAACCCGAGACCAGGGTCAACGATCCCCCTTTGCGAAACTCGGCGGCCCGCGCCACCCGCCAGGCGCCCCAGAACTTGCCTTCGAACGTGGAACGCACGTCTTCCATCGCCACCGTCTTGAACGGCCCGGAGCGGAGCTGCGCCGCGGTGACGACGACATGGTCGACGGGACCGGAGCTCTTGAACAGGTTGACGACGCTCTTGTCGTCGGTGACGTCGGTCGGGATCGCGATCGCGTTCAGCCGCTCCGCCACCGCGTCGAGCTTGGCGGCGTTGCGGGAAGCGACGATGACGTCGGCGCCTTCACGCCTCGCCAGTTCCGCGATGGATAGGCCAATGCCGGACGAACCGCCAACGACCACGATCTTCTTGCCTGCAAGCTGCATGTGTCTCCTTGCTTCGTTTGAGCCGGTTCAAGCTTCGATTCAGGGTCAAACCTCATAAAATAGCAGAAGAATGCCCCCGTCATTGTGAGGAGCCAACAGGTCCGCGCCAACGGGTCGCGCGAATGCGCGCCCGATGACAGGCTCCGCGCGGTCCGATGACAGGCTCCGCAACGAAGCAATCCCTCTATCCCCATGCCGCGATATGGATTGCTTCGCTTCGCTCGCAATGACGGGACATTTCATGAGTTTGACCCTAGGCCGGCTGATAGCGCGTGCCGATGCCGGCCTTGCTCTGGCCGAGCCCCGGTAGCTCCCAGACGCCAGCGCCGGCCGGGTTGATGTCGGCGGCGATGTCGACGTCGATGAGATAAGGCTTGTTGGCGGCAATGCCCTTGCGGATCGCATCGCCAATATCGCCGGCGCGATCGACCCGCACGCCCTCGACGCCGCAGGAGCGCGCCATCGCCGCGAAATCCGGATTGTAGCGCGCCCCGGTCCTGGGATCGTGGAAGTCGGTCGCAAGCTCGCGGCCGCCGAGATAGCCGCGCTGCAGCCCGCGAATCGAGGCGTAGGCGTAGTTGTTCCAGACCACCCAGACCACGGGCAGATCGTATTCGACCGCGGTGCCCAGCACATTGGCATGCATGAAGAAGGCGCCGTCGCCGCAGACCGAGACGCAGGGCCGCTCCGGCGCGGCATATTTCGCGCCGAGCACGCCGGCGACGCCAAAGCCCATCGGACCGAAGCCCATCGAGCCGATCAGCGAATCCGGCCGTCGCGGCTTGCAGAAGCCGAGCAGCCAGTTGTGATGCACGCCGATGTCGCTGACGAGGATCGCATCCTCCGGCAGCGCCTTGTCGATCTCGAGCGCGGCGCGCTGCGGATTGACCGGCGTGGAGTCGTCGGAGAAGCCGGGCGCGACGAACGTGTCCCATTCCTTGCGATAGATATCGATCTGCGCCAGCCATTTTTTCCGCGCGTCCGCCTTGGCGTCCGTGTTGGTGCGACGATCAAGCTCGGCATGGACCTGACGCAGGAAGGTGCGCACGTCGGCCATCAGGCCGAGCGTGACCGGATAGTTGCGGCCGATCTCCTCGGGGTCGATGTCGACATGAATGAGCTTCGTCGGCGGAATGGTGAAGGAGTAGCCGGGAATCCACGAGCTCGATGTGCGGTCGTCGAAGCGCACGCCGAGCGCGAGCAGCACGTCGGCCTGGCGCGCGGCGTGGTTGGCCTGGTAGTGGCCGGCGCGCGCGACGAGACCGAGTGCGAGCGGATGATTGACATCGAGCGCGCCGAGACCGCTTGCCGAAGCCGCGACCGGAATCTGCAGCCGCTCGGCAAGCCGCTTCAATTCCTCCGCCGCGCCGCCATAACGCACGCCCTGGCCGACCAGGATCACCGGCTGCTCGGCTGACAGCAGCATGTCGACGGCCTTGACGACGCCATCGGGATCAGCGCCGCAGCGACTGGAAATATTGGCGTTCCACGCAATCGCGTTCGGTGCCTCCTCGGCAGCCGATTCCATGAACACATCAAAAGGCACGTCGAGCACGACCGGGCCGGGCCGCCCCGTGACCATGGTCTTCCAGGCCTGCCGCACCGCAAGCGGCACCATCTCGCCCCGGGTCGGCTGGAACACCTTCTTGCAGATGGTGCGCACCGTCGATGGAAAGTCGGCCTGATGGTGCCGGTACATTTCCTGGAACGCACCACGGTTGAACTGGCTGGTCGGCACATTGCCGGTCACCGCCATGAACGGCACGGAATCCAGGAACGCGTTGGCAAGCGAGATCGGCAGGTTGGCCGAGCCTGGGCCGCAGGAGGTGAAGGTCGCCGTCGGCCGCCCCGAAACGCGGTAGTAGACGTCGGCCATGAAGCCCGCGACGCTCTCGTGGTGCACCGAGATGGTCTTGATCTCGTGGCTGCGCTCATAGAGCGCGTCGATGAACTGGATATTGCCGTGCCCGCACAGGCCGAAGACCTGCGGCACCTTTTCCTGGATCAGATAGTCGACAATGACCTGGGCGCCATTGAGCATGTTTCCTGCCATGTGCGTTCTTCTCCTTGCTCGACAACTGCCCCTGACGCCGCCCTCGTGGGGTGGGCAAAGTGCCCACGTCCGCCGTAGCTCAACCGAGCGAAGGCGGAAGCGTGCCCACCACTCCCGAGCATGGCGTCCATGGTGGGCACGGCGCTGCCGCGCCTTTGCCCACCCTACGGCAGCATCGACAGCGGCGACCCTATGTCTCATAATACTGTACGTCAATTGCTATTGTAGTATGCTGCCGGACGGCAGCGCCCTCCCTCCACTTCCCTCGAGCGTGCGGCCTGCTACAGTTCGGCCTTGCCGAATGCGGAGAGTTGACTTGAAAGCGCGCGCCAAGCCGAAACCTGCCGAGAAGCCGTCAGCCACGCGCCGGTCCGCGATCGCGCGACTCCTGCCCTCGACGGAACCCAATATCGACGATGAGGCGGAGGAGCGGCAGCGCGCCGGCGTGCAGTCGCTTGGCCGCGCCTTCGCCATCCTGGAAGAGATCGCGCGCCACCGCGAGGGCATTGGCCTTGCCGAACTCTCCAAGCTGGTCGGCCTGCACAATTCCACGACCTTTCATCTTGCGAAAACCATGGTGTCGCTCGGCTATATCCGCCAGGAGCGCGACTCCAAGCGCTACCGGGTGGGGCGGCCGCTGTTTGCGCTGGCGGCGAGCGCGCTCGACGAGATCGAGATGGTCAATCTAGCCACGCCGATCCTGGAAGACCTCTCGCGCGAAACCGGTGAAAGCGGCCATTTTGCCGTGCGGATGGGCGATGCGGTGATCGTGATTGCGCGCACGTCCGGCCCCGGAGCGTTTCAATTGACCGACCGCGTCGGCGTGGTGCGCCCGGCGCATTGCACCGCGCTCGGAAAAATCATCCTCGCTTCGCTCCGTCCCGATCAGCTCAAGCGCTTCCTGGAGCGCGTTGAGCTCAAGCCATCGACGAAAAAGTCGATCACCGACCCCGCGGTGCTCTTGAAAGAGATCGCCGAAATCCGCCGCAGCGCCATCGCCTTCGACGACGGCGAGTTCAATCCGGAAGTCCGCTGCGTCGCCGTGCCCGTCTACAATTTCACCGGCGATGTCGTCGGCGCGCTCGGCATTTCCGGTCCGATCTGGCGCATGACCGACCAAATGATCCAGTCGCGCGCGAAAATCGTCAAGGCCGCGGCGAATCGCCTCTCGGCGGAATTCGGCGCCGCCAGCTTCACAAAGCCTCTCTAGACCGACTTAAGGCGAAGTCCTGCGGCGCTTTTGGCGTTGACACGGCGGCCTGTGTCCGCAGATACTCTCCCGCAATAATAAATTGACTTTCATATTCTCGCATAGACGGGATGCCGCGCGAAGAGCCGCGGAAAAGGCACGGGAGGAGACCGATGACACGCTACAATCGCAGGACGGTGTTGAAGGCAGGCGCGGCGCTGGCAGGCAGCTCCGCGCTGGGCTTTCCTGCCGTCGTCCATGCTCAGGCCGACAAGATCAAGATCGGCCATCTGACGCCGCTGACCGGTTTCCTCGGCGCGCTCGGCGCCTATGCCCAGCTCGGCATCCGCATGGCGGCGGAAGAGATCAACACCTCAGGCGGCATGATGGGCCGCCAGATCGACCTCCTCTCGGAGGACTCGGTCAACCCCGCAACCGCTGCGACCAAGGCGCAGCGCATGCTGGACCAGGACGGCGTCGCCTTCCTGATGGCGAGATCAATTCGGCCTCGGCGCTGACGATCATGCAGGTCGCCGAGCGCAACAAGCGCCTGTTCATGCAGATCGGCGCGCGCTCGGACGCGCTGCGCGGCAAGAACTGCAACAAATATACCTTCCACGTCGACATTCCGAACACGGTGATGGTGAACGCGGTCGGCAGGGCGCTGGTGCGCCAGAACATGGTGAAGGACAAGAAGTTCTTCACGCTGACGGCGGACTATATTTTTGGCCACGACCTCCTGAACGCCGCCAAGCGCTTCTTCGCCGCCAACCAGGGCAATCTGATCGGCGACGAGTTGATCGCAACCGACGTCACCGATTTCAGCCCGTATCTCCTCAAGATCCGGCAGGCCAAGCCCGATGTGGTCTGCTCAAATCTCGCCGGCAACCAGGTCACGACGCTGATCAAGCAATATGCCGAGTTCGGCCTCCCCTACCCGATCGTCGGCTTCAACCTCAACACCGCGGATGCCTGGGCCGCCGGCGACGGCAATCTCTCCGGCACCTGGCCGACGGTCTGGTACCACACGCTGGATGTGCCGGCGTCGAAGACCTTCGTCGCCAACTTCATCAAGAAGCACGGCAAGCCGCCGGAGAACCACGCCTGGATCGAATACATCTCGCTGAAGATCATGGCGCAGGCGATCAACGCGACCAAGTCGACCGAGACCGACAAGCTGATCGCCTATCTCGAGAAGGAAACGGAGTTCGATATCCTCAAAGCCCGCAAAGGCCACTTCCGCAACTGGGACCATCAGTTGATGCAGGAGGCCTATCCCTTCACCGTCAAGCCCAGGGGCGAAGCCAAGGATCAATGGGATATCATCGCGCTCGGCGCCGCCGTGCCGGATGCCAACGAGCCGCTGGAATCGCTGGCGCCGACGCGCGAGCAAAATCCCTGCTCCCTGTAATCGAGGCGCCCTCGCCTCCTGGATGACAGCATGCAGTTCGGATTCCTGCTGGAACAGGTGGTGAATGGCCTGGTGCTCGGAGGTTACTACCTCCTGATCGCGCTCGGGCTATCGCTGATCTTCTCAGTCGGTGGCATCGTCAATCTCGCGCATGGCGCGTTCTATGCGCTCGGCGCCTATGCATCCGTCGAGATCACGCGATATCTCGGCTTTGGGCCTGCGGTGGTGCTGTCGCCGGTCGCGGTTGCGCTGCTCGGCATCTTGTTCGAGCGCTTCATCCTGCGTCGCTTCTATACCGCCGATCCGATCCTGAGCCTGCTCGTGACCTTCGCCCTTGCGATGGTCACCGAACAAGCGATCCGCATGATCTGGGGCGCGGCGCCGCTGTCTGCCGCGATCCCGCCGGTTTTTCGCGGCTCGGTCTTTGTCGGCGACTTCCTGTTCTCGCGCTACCGGCTGCTGATCCTCGCGGTGGTCATAGTCGTGCTGCTTGGTGTCTGGCTTCTCTTGCACAAGACGTCGTTCGGCCGCGTGGTGCGCGCCGGCATTCAACGGCCCGACATGGTCGCAGCGCTCGGCATCCGCTTGCAGCCCTATATGACTGCAATCGTGATGCTCGGCGTCGGCATGGCCGCGCTCGGCGGCGCCTTCTTCGCGCCGATCACCATCGTGCATCCGGCGATGGGTTCGGAGATCATCACCGTCGCGTTTGTGGTGGTCGTGATCGGCGGGCTCGGCGGCTTCTGGGGCGTGGTGCTTGCCGCGCTCCTGGTCGGCGTGGTTCGCGGCATCACCATCAACTTCGTCCCCGCTGCGGGCGAAGCCTCGATCTACATCCTGATGTTCCTGGTGCTGCTGGTACGCCCGCGCGGGCTGCTCGGCGAGCGCATCGAGAAATTCGAATGAAAACGTCGCCGGCGCAGAAATACCGGCCGCTCGCAATCGCGGCGCTGGCGCTGGCCGTGCTGCCCTTTGCGCTGCAGGCGCTTGGGCTGTCGCTCAACACCGGCATTGCGGTCGTGGTGTTCGCCATCGCCGCCATGGGGCTCAATCTCTGCATCGGCTATACCGGGCTGGTGTCGTTCGGCCATAGCACCTGGTTCGGCATCGGCGCCTACGCCGCCGGGCTGATCCAGCTCAACTGGTTCCCGGGTCAAATCTGGCTGCCGCTTGTGTTGTCGATGATCCTGGTGGCCTTCGCCTCCACCATCATCGGCGCCGTCATCCTGCGCCGCCGCGGCGTCTATTTTTCACTGCTGACGCTGGCGCTTGCGGCCCTGAGTTACACCATCGCCTTCCGCTGGAGCGCGGTCACCGGCGGCGAGGACGGCCTGGGCGGGCTGAAGCGCGGCAGCCTCGGCCCGATCGATCTCGACGGCGTGCTCGCCTATTACATCCTGGTCGCCGTGATCGCGCTCGTCGTGCTCTATTGTCTGATCCGCCTGGTGCGCTCGCCGTTCGGTCATGTGCTGGTCGCGATCCGCGAAAATCAACTCCGCGCCACCTTTCAGGGCTACCCGGTCGAGCGCTACAAGCTCGCGGTGTTCGTGATCTCGGCCGTCGTGACGGGCGTTGCCGGCGCGCTTCTGGGGTTCCAGAACTATCTGGTCTCGGCTGAATCGGTGTCGGTTCCGCTTGCCGGCGAGCTTCTCGCCATGGTTGTGATTGGCGGCATGCGCAGCCAGCTCGGTCCGGCACTTGGTGCGCTGTTCTTCATCCTGTTTCGAGAGCTGTTTTCGATCTGGACTGCGGACTGGCTGCTGTGGTTCGGGCTGATCTTCGTTGGCTTCGTGATGTTCTCGCCGGAAGGGCTGGTCGGCCTCTGGAAGCAGGTGATGCGGCGTCTTCGCACCGCCCCGGAGGAAGCCGCCGCCATGAGCAAGCGCAGGATCTACAACGACTTGCCGCTGCCTTCGTTTCTGAAACCGCAGCGCCTCGAAGGAACGGTGCTGGAGGTTACGGGCGTCTCCAGGCAGTTCGGCGGCATCCACGCGGTCAGCAACGTCAGCCTGAAGGTCGGCGCCGGAGAGATCCACGCACTGATCGGTCCCAACGGCGCCGGCAAGACCACGCTGTTCAATCTCGTCTCCGGCCTGCTCCCGGCCGATCACGGCACGGTCAAGCTCAACGGTCGCGAGATCCAGGGCGTTCCGTCGGAGGTGATCTGCCATCAGGGGCTGGCGCGCTCGTTCCAGATCACGAACCTGTTCAAGGGCCTCTCGATCTACGAGAATCTTCGGCTGTCCCTGCAGGCGCAAAGCCCCGGCCGCTTCAACCTCTGGCGCGACATCGACAGTTTCGCGAACATCCACGCGGAAACTGCAGAACTATTGAAGTTTTTGGGGCTCGAGGGCATCGAAGCAATCGAAGGCGGCGAGCTCTCCTATGGTGGGCAGCGGCTCGTCGATCTCGGCATCGCGCTCGGCTCCAAGCCGCAGGTTCTGCTCCTGGACGAACCGCTCGCGGGGCTTGCCGCCGCCGAACGCGAGCGCGTCTCGAACCTGGTCCAGAACATCGCCGCCAACATCCCCGTGCTGATCGTCGAGCACGACATCGATCGCGTGCTCGGCTTCTCCAGGACCGTGACGGTGATGAATCAGGGCGAAGTGTTGATGACCGACACGCCCGCGGCCGTGCGCGCCGACCGCCGGGTGCAGGAGATCTATACCGGCAAGGGGGTTCCCGAGGTCACGCATCAGCGCGCCGAGGACGCAGACGCCGATGCGGCGCCCCTGCTCCGGTTCGACCGCGTCAACAGCTTCTACGGCAAGAGCCATATCCTGCATGACGCCACGCTTGACGTCCGCGACGGCGAGATCGTGGCCCTTCTCGGCCGCAACGGCGCCGGCAAGTCGACGCTGCTCAAGACCGTGGCCGGCCTGGTCCCGGCCGCCTCCGGCGGAATCGAATTTCGCGGCCACGACCTCGCCAAATGTCCCGCTCCGGATATCGCCCGGCTCGGCATCGGCTATGTGCCGCAGGGCCGCGGCCTGTTCGCCGGGCTCACGGTGCGGGAAAACCTGGCGCTCGGACGGCTCGCGCGCCAGACCGACGGCTCGACCGGCGTGGTCTGGGACGAGGCGCAAATCTTCCACTATTTCCCGCGCCTGAAAGAGCGGATGGACGTCGCCGCCGACTATCTCTCCGGCGGCGAGCAGCAGATGGTGGCGGTCGCGCGCGCCATGTCGGGCAACGTGAAGCTCCTGCTCCTGGACGAGCCGTTCGAGGGACTGGCGCCGGCGGTGACGCTGGAGCTGTTTTCCGTGTTCGACCGGCTGCGCCGTCACATGGGCATCGTGATCGTCGAACACAATCTCGACCTCGTGCTGGCGCTGGCCGACCGGGTGTTCGCCCTGGAGCGCGGCGCGGTGTTCCATCAGGGACCCGCCGCGCCGCTGTTGACCGATCTCGACTACCGCAAGAAAATCCTCTGGCTTTGATTTGTTCGTCATTGCGAGCGAAGCTCGCAATGACGGCAGCCGCACAGAAGGGTTGTCATGCGCTATCTCGTAGCCGGTCTGATCGCTACCTCCATGGTGTTGTTTATGCCACAGTCCCAAGCCGCCGAAAGCAGCATCACCATAGCCGTCTTCACCAAGAACGCGACCAATCCGGCCTATGCCGCCTTCCGCCTCGCCGCCGACCAGGTCGGGCAATCGGAAGGGGTGCAAATCAAGCATTACGTCCCGAAGCAGCCGGATAACGTCAATGAGCAGAAGGCGATGGTCGAGGAGGCGCTCAAAACTCGCCCCGACGTGGTGGTGTTCATCCCGGTCGATGACGTCGCCATGGTCGATTCGGTGAAGAAGCTCAACGACGCCGAGATTCCCATCGTGCTCGCCACCAATCCCCTGCCCGGCCGTTTCGTCACTTATGTCGGCGCCGACGATTTCGACATCGGCTATCGCGAGGCGCGCTATCTCTTCGACAAGCTCGGCGGCAAGGGCCAGATCGTCATCCTCGAGGGCAAGGCGGGCGCCCCGACCAGCCGCGAGCGGCTGCGTGGCTACCAGAAGGCGCTGCACGAGACGCCGGGAATCCAGGTGCTCGCCTCCGCTCCCGGCAACTACCAGCAGGCCGACGGCAAGCGGGTGATGGCCGGCTTTCTGAAGGATTTTCCGCAAATCGACGCGCTGCTGTCGGCCAATGACAGCATGGCGCTGGGCGCGCTGGAGGCGCTGAAGGAGGCAAACCGCACCACCACCGTGGTCAGCATCAACGGCATCCTGCCGGCGGTGAAAGAGATCGAGGCCGGCAATATCCTTGCGAGCGTCGACTTCAACATGTTCAAGATCGGCTGCGCCGCAACGCTCGCCGCCGTCCGCTACCTGCACCGCCAACCACTGCCGGACAAGGTGATGCTGCCGGCGGAGATCATCGACAAGAGCAACTACAAGACGTGGCTCGAGCCGGTCGAGCAGCGCAAATGCCCGGATTGGGCCGGAGCCGTGCAGTAGGTCTTGCCGCGAAAACTGAAGTCGATCCGCTCTCCCTGTGCGAAGCATCTGAAGGTCGTCCCGAAACGGGCATAATGGCGCACCGCATACGCCCATGCAGCGGCACGCCTGTGGGACTCTCCAAAGCCGTAGTACATGCGGCTTTGGAGAGATTCTGGATGCTTGAAAAAACGGCAGTGAAGCCGCCTTCCCCGCCCCTCTCAGGCGGCGTGCCGGATGGTCTGCCTTGGGAGCGCCGGCGCTGGGCGATCTCGGCGATCTTCACGGCGCTGGCAATGGCCTCGCTCGACACCGTCATCGCCAACGTGGCGCTGCCGGCGATCGCGGCGGACCTGCATGTCAGCCCGGCCGAAGTGGTCTGGGTGGTGAACGTCTACCAGATCGTTCTCGTCGCCACGCTGCTGCCGCTCGGCGCGCTCGGCGAGATCATCGGCCATGAACGCATCTATCTCGGCGGACTGCTCTTGTTCACGATCGCTTCGCTCGGCTGCGCGCTGGCGTGGTCGCTGCCGAGCCTCCTGGTCGCGCGGACGCTGCAGGGACTGGGCGCGAGCGGCCTTATGAGCGTCAACACGGCGCTGGTGCGTTTCGTCTATCCAAGCCGCATGCACGGCCGCGGCTTCGGTCACAATGCGCTCGTCGTCGCAATCTGCTTCACGCTCGGGCCGAGCGTCGCCTCGGGCATCCTTGCGCTCGGGCCCTGGCCGTGGCTGTTTGCGGTCAACCTGCCCTTTGGCATCATCGCTCTCTTGATCGGCATGAAGACTTTGCCGAGGCTGCCGCGCCAAAAGCACACCTTTGACTTTCTCGGTGCTGCGCTCGCCGCCTGCTGCCTTGGTCTCTTCATCGTCGCGATCGGCGGCGCCGGGCATCAAGCGCCGCCCGCTCTCGTGCTGGGCGCGTTTGTCGCCGCGCTTTCGATCGGCTGGATCCTCACCCGGCGGCATGCCGATCACCCCGCGCCGATGCTGCCGATGGACCTGTTCCGGCGGCCGCTGTTTGCGTTGTCTGCGGCGACCGCGATCTGCTCCTTCGCGGTGCAGGGCCTCTCCTTTGTCGCGTTGCCGTTCTATTTCGAGGACATCCTCGGCCGCTCGCAGGTCGAGACCGGCTTGTTCATGACGCCGTGGCCGCTGGTGGTTGCCATCATGGCGCCGATCGGCGGCCGGCTATCCGACCGTTTTCCTGCCGGCATTCTCGGCGGCCTTGGCCTGGTGCTGCTCGCGCTCGGCATGGCGCTGCTGGCGTTGCTCCCGCCAAGTCCAGGCGTCGTCAACATCGTCTGGCGCATGATGCTGTGCGGATTCGGCTTCGGCTTCTTCCAGACGCCGAACATGAAGGCCATCATGTCGAGCGCGCCGCCGCATCGCTCGGGCTCCGCCAGCGGCATTGTCGCGACCGCGCGCCTGATCGGACAAACCACCGGCGCCGCAATGGCTGCGCTCTGTTTTGGACTTGTCCCGCATGACGGCGCAACGCTGGCGCTTGCGTTGGGTGCCGGCTTTGCCGGGTTGGGCAGCGTGATGAGTTTCTTGCGGCTGACGGTTGCGCCATTCGCGTAGCGGGCAGGCGGCGCCATACGGAACAACACCAGCCGCTCGAGATGGCAAAGCGCGATGGGATCAGGTTCGATCGCCATCGCGCGTTAAAGCGCGATGATTTGAAGATGAATCATCATCGCGCTTTAGCTCTTTGTTTGCGCATGATCTCCGCGCAAACGCGTCGCGTTTGTCGCGAGTGAAAACCGCTGAACACTTTTCCGGATCATGCGTTAGCCTGCGTCGCTCAGTTCGTCCTGACTTCATCCGTCAGGATCGGCCCAAACAGAACCCAGCGCTGGCCATCGAACCGCATCATCTGGAATTGCTTGTTGATGCGCCAATCATCCGGTTCGGTTGCGGTGGTCATCCCGGGCAGCGCGAGGTCGGCGACGTAGCCGTGGATGTTGGTCGCCTGCTTCATGATGTTGGCGCGCGTGAGATCGTCACCGCATTGCTGGAGGATGTGCACAAGCAGCTCGGCGGTCGAGTAGCCATAGGTCGCGATGCCGCTATTGGCGTCTTCGGCCGGAGCCCATTTCGCCATGAAGGCCTTGTAGCGCTTCATCCCCTCGTCGTTGGCCCATTGCGGGTCGAGCGGGTCCTTGCCGTAGTTGACTGAAATGATGCCCTTGGCGTTGTCGAGGCCGGCCGGAACCAGGGTCTGGCTGACCGGTGTCGCGTTGATATCGAGAATGTGGACGGGCTTCCAGCCGAGCTCGGCGGCTTTCTTGATGGCCTGCGCACCGAATTTCGGCGTCGTGATGTCATAGAAGAGATCGGCGCCGGATGCCTTCAGCGTCACCATCTGCGAGTCGACGGTCGGATCGGACAATTCGTAGGACGCCTGGGAGACGATCATGCTCCCGGCCTTCGCGCCGAGCCCGTCCCTCAGTCCCTTCACGTAGTCTTTTCCGAGATCGTCGTTCTGAAAGAGGATGCCGATCTTCGCGTTTGGATAATTGGCGAGAATGTATTTTGCGTAGATATGGCCTTCCGACTGGTAGTTGGGGTTGAAGGCGATCGTCCACGGGAAATGCTTGGGATCGGTGAAGCGTGTGGCGCCTGTCCCGGCCAGAAGCTGGGGCACCTTTTTCTCGTTCAGATACTTCTGGACCGCGGCATTCGGGGGTGTACCGATGAGCTGGAAGGTGGTCAGGACTTCGTCGCTTTCGACAAGCTTGCGCACCTGCTCGACCGTCTTTGGCGGATTGTAGGCGTCGTCATACTGGATGAGATTGATCTTGCGCCCGTTGAGTCCGCCTTGTTCGTTGATCATGTGAATATAGGCCGCCTGCACCTTGCCGATGCTGCCATAGGCGGAAGCCGGTCCACTGAGAGGAATGGTCTGACCGATCTTGATCTCCGTGTCGCTCGCGCCCGTGTCGTATTTCTTCTGTGCGAGCGAGGGCGTTGCGAATGCCAAGCCGAGCGTCAAAACGACAGCAGCCGTTGACCTGAATAGACTCATGCTCTCCTCCCGAAAATGCGGTCGCGATGCGTCGCCGCGCCGTCATGCGTGAGGCTATACCAAAAAAAGCCGGGATCAAACCTGCATGGCCTTGAGCACGGCGGCAGAGTCCGTGACCCAGCCGAAGATACCGCCTTGCGCCTTGATCATGTTCAATCCCGCCTCGTGGAATTCCGGGAAGTAGGAGGCGCAGCCGTCCGAGATGACGACGCAGCGGTAGCCGCGGTCGTTGGCTTCGCGCACCGTGGTGTTAACGCAGACCTCGGTGGTCACGCCGCACACCAGGAGATTTTCGATGCCGCGCTTGGTCAGGATGTCGGAGAGTTCGGTGGCGTAGAACGCGCCCTTGCCGGGCTTGTCGACGACGATCTCGCTGTCGAGCGGATAGAGTTCCGGAATGATGTCGTGACCGGCCTCGCCGCGGATCAGGATCCGTCCCATCGGACCGGGATCGCCGATGCGAAGCGCTGGCGCGCCGCGCTCGACCTTGGCGCGCGGGGCGTCCGACAAATCAGGCAGATGGCCCTCGCGGGTGTGGATGACCAGCATTCCCATCTCGCGCGCGGCGGACAGCACAGCTCCAACCGGCTTCACCGCGCGCGCAAGCTGGCTCACGTCGTTGCCGAGGGTCTCGCCGAACCCGCCGGGCTCCATGAAGTCGCGCTGCATGTCGATGATGATGAGCGCCGTGGCTGACCAATCGACCGCGATCGATCCCGGCTCTGCGGCGATCGTGCCCGTCGTGGCTTGTTTTGCATCCGCCATAAGTCTTATCCCCGGCAAAACCTGCGTTGCAAATCGAAGCAAGCGCCATGCCATCCGTGCAATGCGCGAGCGGCGCAAGTCCTGATGAATCAGTCATAGTCGACCGATTCAGACCCTCATAGCGCCGCCCGCCCGCGGCTACGATATTGACATTGATGTCACATGCTTTTCACTTGCGCCGTCAGCCCGGGCGCCTGATCAGGCCGCCCACCAAAAACATGTTACGGAGCCAACCAAGATGACGCTGATGCAGGTGGGGCTGGACGATAAATACCGCCTTGAGGCCAAGCGCATCTACCTGTCCGGCGTGCAGGCGCTGGTCCGCCTGCCCATGCTGCAGCGCGAACGCGATCGCGCCGCCGGCCTCAACACCGCGGGCTTCATTTCCGGCTATCGCGGCTCGCCGCTCGGCATGTACGACCACACGCTGTGGCGCGCGAAGACGTTCCTTCAAGCCCATGACATCAATTTCGTTTCCGGCCTGAACGAAGACCTTGCCGCGACCGCGGTCTGGGGCAGCCAGCAGGTCGGGCTGTTCCCCGGCGCCAAGGTCGATGGCGTGTTCGGCATCTGGTACGGCAAGGGACCGGGCGTCGACCGTTCCGTGGACGTGCTCAAGCACGCGAATTCGGCGGGCTCCTCGCGCCATGGCGGCGTGCTGGCGCTCGCGGGCGATGACCACGGCTGCCAGTCCTCGACGCTCGCGCATCAGAGCGAGCAGGTCTTTGCCGCCGCGCTGATGCCGATCATCAATCCCTCGACGTTGCAGGAATATCTTGATCTCGGGCTCTATGGCTTTGCGCTGTCGCGCTATTCCGGCTGCTGGATCGGCTTCAAGGCGATCGGCGAGACGGTGGAGAGCTCGGCTTCCATTGATTCCGATCCCGAGCGGGTCAAGGTGGTGATCCCCGCCGATTTCGAGATGCCGCCGGGCGGGCTCAACATCCGCTGGCCCGATCCGCCGCTGGAGGCGGAGAAGCGGCTGTTCGGTCCCAAGATGGAAGCCGTGAAGGCGTTCGCCCGCGCCAACCAGCTCGACAGGATCGTGCTTGACGGCAAGCCGGCGCGGCTCGGCATCATCACGACCGGCAAGGCCTATCTCGACCTGAAACAGGCGCTCGCCGATCTCGGCATCAGCGACCGCGACGCCGAGGCTTTGGGCCTTCGCATCTACAAGGTCGCGCTGACCTGGCCGCTGGAAGAGAGCGGCGCCAAGAGGTTCGCCGAAGGTCTTCAGGATGTGCTTGTGGTCGAAGAGAAGCGCGGCTTCATCGAAGACCAGCTCATGCGCATTCTCTATAACGTCGACGCCTGGAAGCGTCCGACCATCGTCGGCAAGCGCGACGAGGCAGGCAGCCCGCTGTTGCCGAGCGAGGGCGAGCTGACCCCGACCGTGGTCGCGTCTGCGCTGGTGGCGCGGCTGCGCCGGCTCGGGCATCAGAGTCCTGTGCTGGAACAGCGGCTGGCGCGGCTCGTCGCTTTCGACCAGCCCGCAACCGGCAACGCCCCGATCACGCTGCAGCGAACGCCATTCTTCTGCTCGGGCTGCCCGCACAATACGTCCACCAAACTGCCCGAGGGCAGCCGCGCCATGGCCGGCATCGGCTGCCACGGCATGGCGCTCTCGATTCCCTCGCGGCGGACCGCGACCATCACCCATATGGGCGGCGAAGGCGCGAACTGGATCGGACAGGCGCCGTTCACAAACGAAAAGCATATCTTCCAGAATCTCGGCGACGGCACCTACACTCATTCCGGCCTGCTGGCGCTCCGCGCGGCGGCGACGAGCGGCGTCAACATCACCTACAAGATCCTCTATAACGACGCGGTCGCGATGACCGGCGGCCAGCCGGCCGAAGGCGGCTTTACGGTGGCGCAGATCGCCCACCAGGTCTGGGCCGAAGGCACCATGCGGCTCGCCATCGTCTCCGACGATCCCGACAAGTACCCGGCGAATTGTTTCCCGCCGGGCGCGACCGTGCATCATCGCCGCGACATGGACGCGCTGCAGCGCGAACTGCGCGAGGTGCAGGGGCTGTCGGTCCTGATCTACGACCAGACTTGCGCCGCCGAGAAGCGCCGGCGCCGCAAGCGCGGGCTCTATCCCGATCCGCCCAAACGCGTCTTCATCAATGACCTCGTCTGCGAAGGCTGCGGCGACTGCTCGGTAGCTTCGAACTGCGTCTCGGTGCAGCCGCTCGACACTGAATTCGGCCGCAAGCGCCAGATCGACCAGTCGAACTGCAACAAGGATTATTCCTGCGTCGAAGGCTTTTGCCCGAGCTTCGTCACGGTCCATGGCGGCTCGCTGAAGCGGCTGAAGAACTCCGCGGTCGATTCCGGCCAGCTCTTCGCCGACCTGCCGCTGCCAGCGGCTCCGTCACTCGACAAACCCTACAACATTCTCGTCACCGGCATCGGCGGCACCGGCGTCATCACCGTCGGCGCGCTGCTCGGCATGGCAGCCCATGTCGACGGCAAGGGCTGCTCGGCGCTCGATTTCACCGGGCTGTCGCAGAAGAACGGCGCGGTCATGAGCCATGTCCGCATCGCTGCGAAACCGGAAGACCTCGCCACCGTTCGCATCGCCAATGGCGGCGCCGATCTCATCCTCGGCTGCGACATGGTGGTCTCGGCGGGCACGACCGCCCTCTCCCGCGTCGACCGTGGCGTGACCAAAGCCTTCGTCAACGCCGATCTGCAGCCGACTGCAAGCTTCGTGCAAAACCCCGATATCGACTTCGAGCTGGGCGCGATGCAGACCACGCTGCGCGACGCCATCGGCGAGCGCAATCTCGACATCATCGATGCGACCGGCATCGCCTCGGCCTTGATGGGCGACAGCATCGCCACCAATCCTTTCATGCTCGGCTATGCGTTCCAGAAGGGCGCGATCCCGCTGTCGCTGGAAGCGCTGTTCCGCGCCATCGAGATCAACGGCGCGGCGATCGAGATGAACAAGCAGGCCTTCACCTGGGGACGCCTGGCGGCGCATGACATGTCGCGCGTCAGAAGCGTGATCCAGTTCAAGAGCCGCGCCGGCGCACCCGTGAAGACGCTCGACGACCAGATCGCGCTCCGCGCCGACTTCCTCGCGCAGTATCAGGACAAGACCTATGCCGATCGTTACCGCGACGCGGTTACGAAGGTGCGGAAGGCCGAGAGTGCGGCAGCGTCTGCCTCGACCGAGCTTACTGAGGCCATTGCCAAAAACCTGTTCAAGCTGATGGCCTACAAAGATGAGTACGAGGTCGCCCGGCTCTACACCGATGGTAGCTTCGCAAAGAAGCTCGCAGACAAGTTCGACGGCAACTATCAACTCAAATTCTATCTGGCGCCGCCGATCTTCGCCAAACGCGACAGAAACGGCCGGCTGATGAAGAAGGAGTATGGCGGCTGGATGATGGGCGCGTTCCGCTGGCTGGCGAAGCTGAAGGTTTTGCGCGGCACCGCCTTCGATCCGTTCGGCCGCACCGAGGAACGCAGGACCGAGCGGCGCCTGGTCGAGGATTATTTCGCTGACATCGAGCAGCGCACGGCAAGTCTGAAGCCGGAGCAGATTCCGCTGCTCTCAAAACTCGCGCGCATCCCAGAGACGATCCGCGGCTACGGCCACGTCAAGGAAGAGAGCATCAAGAAGGCCGCGGCCGAAAAAGCGCGGCTGGAAGCGGAACTCGAGAACAGCCGTTTTGCGGCGGCCGCGGAGTGACCTTCGTCATTGCTGCGAGCGAAGGGATCGTAGGGTGGACAAAGGCGCGTTAGCGCCGTGCCCACCATCTTTCCGCGCGACCTGACGATGGTGGGCACGCTTCGCTTTGCCCACCCTACGCGCAATCGCATTTTCCTCAGCTCTGCCGCACCACCGGCTTTCGCTCGACCGGATAGATCTCGATCGCCCGCAGGCGGCCGAGCCGTAGCACCTCCATCGCGAGCGTCTTGCCGATGCGGTCGCGATCGAGCACGCGGATCAGGTCGTCGACGCCGTGGATCTCGACGCCATCGAGCCTGATCACGACGTCGCCCGGCAACAATCCTGCCTGCGTCGCTGGGCCGTCCGCTTCGATGTTCATCAGAAGCGCGCCCATCTTGTTCTCGACACCGGCGACGACGGCGTGCCGCCGTGGCACAGGCGCAGTCTGGCCGGACACACCGATATAGGCGCGGCGGACATAGCCGTGGCGGATGATCTCCGACAGCACGAACTGCGCGGTGTTGCTTGCGACCGCAAAGCAGATACCCTGCGCGCCGTTGATGATCGCGGTGTTGATGCCGATCACCTCGGCATTCGACGACACCAGCGCGCCGCCCGAATTGCCGGGGTTGAGCGCCGCATCGGTCTGGATCACGTCCTCGATGATGCGGCCAGAGACCGAGCGGATCGAGCGGCCGAGCGCCGACACCACGCCGGCCGTGACCGTCGATTCGAAGCCGAGCGGATTGCCGATCGCGACGACGAGCTGGCCGCGCCTGAGCCGCTTGGAATTGCCGAGCGCGGCGTAGCGCAGCTCGCGCGCGCCGTTGGCGCGCAAGAGCGCCAGATCAGTGTCGGGATCGACGCCGAGCACATGCGCATCGCTCACAAAGCCTTCGACGTCACGCAGGCGAATCTCCTTCGAAGCGCCCACGACATGGCTGTTGGTGAGCACGAGCCCGTCCGGCGAGATGACGATGCCCGAGCCGAGACCGCCGCGCTCGCGCATGTTGCGCACTTTGGGTCCAGTCTCCACGCGCACGACGGCCGGACCGACACGCTCGGTCACGTCGATCACGGCGTGGGAATAGGCATCGAGCAGCGGTTGGTCGTTGAGAGGGGCAGCTCCGTTCGCGCCGGCCGACGGGCCGTCAGCGGCGAAGCTCGAGGTTGGGTCCAACATGGGCGGGATTCCTTTTGGGTCCCTCAGATGGTGCCCCGCCGAACGCGCCGCAAGGGTCGGAAGGCTTGGCCCTGCCCGAACGGCTAGGGTGCGCGCCTGAGCTTCGCTGGCCGCGCCTTGACGGGATCGAGCAGCGACCAGTCGCCGTCCGGCAGCACGTAGCCTTTCGGAAACGGGGCGCGCAGCTCGAGCCCGAGCGAGCGCAGCACGCGGTCGTCGCGGTAGTAGCATTGCAGGATGACGCGAGCGAGTGTCGCGGCCGGCCCACCGCCGCTGGCGCGAAATTCCTGCACCACCGCATCGCGCTTGGCGTCATCGAGCGCCGCCAGCGGTTGGCCTGCGAGACGCGCGATGTGGTCGAGCGCTGCGGCAACCATTTTGGTGTCGCGGCCGAGTGTCGCGATGATGTCCCCCTGGATCGCGGGATCGTCGGCGCCGGGCACTTTGTATTCGCTGCTCTCAGGGATCATCATGCCGGCGATGACGCGCAGATCGTCACGCTGCGCTGACGTCAGAGACTTTTCGACAATCATTTGAAAATCCTCAATCAAAGAGATCGGCCAGCCGGCTCTTCATCTGGTCTGCGATGTAGAGCGCAAGCGCCTGAATCGTGGACGTCGGATTGACGCCGCCCGAAGTGACGAAAATGCTGCCGTCGACGACGAAGAGGTTCTTCACGTCATGCGAGCGGCCCCATTCGTTGACCACCGAGCGCTCGGGATCGGTGCCCATCCGCGCGGTGCCGAGCAGGTGCCAGCCACCCCAGGGGATCGGAGAATTGACGCAGACGTCGGTCGCCCCGGCCGTTTCGAGAATCTCGCGGCCGCGCGCCAGCGCATGCTCCATCATCTTCCGGCTGTTCTCGCTGATCGTATAGTCGATCTTCGGCGCCGGAATACCGTGGCTGTCCTTCAGCACGGGATCGAGCGTCACGCGGTTGTGCTCCTCGGGCAGATCCTCGCAGATCGCCGAGACGTGCAGGCGATGGCCGTTCAGCTTGCGGAAGACACGGTGATGATCCTTGCCCCACGGCAGAATGCCCTTCTGCTCGCTCGCCACCGCCTCGAACACGGGCCCCGCGCCACGGCCGAACTGGATGCCGTAGCCACGGACAAAGCCGCGCGACAGATCGGTATCGTAGAATTCCTTGCTCCACAGGCAGGTCGGCGGCGCGCGGTTGGAGTCGGTCGGCTCCTTCACGAAGCCATAGGTCTGCGCGTAAGGGTGGAACATCAGGTTCTTGCCGACGAGGCCGGATGAGTTGGCGAGCCCGTTCGGAAATTTTCCGGACACCGAGTTCAGCAGCAGCCGCGGCGTGCCGACGCCGTTGCAGGCGATGATGACGACTTCGGCCGGCTGGAATTGCTCGACGCCATCCTTGTCGTAATAGACGACGCCGGAGGCCATGCCATGTTCGTTGGTGGTGATCTCGCGCACGCGGCAATGGGTCTTGAGCTCGACGCCGGCGCGGATCGCGTGTGGCCAATAGGTGATGTCGGTCGAGGCCTTTGCGCCTTGCGCGCAGGCCGGCGTGCAATGGCCGAGATTGATGCAGCGCGCCCTGCCCTCATAATCCATGGTCGCAACCGTGGTGTCCGACGGCCACCAGTGCCAGCCGAGCCTGTTCATGGCCTTGGCGATCAGGGGGCCGGAGAGACCGAGCGGCTGCGGCGGCATCGGCGGACGCGTCAGCGGCGACAGCGGATCGCCCGACAGGCCCGAGACGCCCATCATGCGGTCGTTCTCTTCGTAGAACGGCGTCAGCGCATCGTAGTCGATCGGCCAATCGTCGGCGACGCCATCGAGCGTCTTCACCTTGAAGTCACTTGGATGAAGCCGCGGCCAGTGCGCGGTGTACATCACGGTCGAGCCGCCGACGGCGTTGAAGTTCACGACCTTGATCGGTGAATTGTCGTCGTTGATCGGATAGTCCTCGGCGCGGCCGCGGATGTTCGGGCTGGTTGCCCATTCGCCGTAGAATTTTGCCTCCCAGTCGCGCCCGGTCGACGGATATTCCGACTGCTTCATCCAGTCGCCCTGCTCGAGGCAGAGGATATGCATCTTGGTGTCGGCCAGCGACCACGCAACCGCGGCGCCGGACGCTCCGGCGCCGATGATCAGGACGTCAACGGGTTGGTTCATTCCTTTTCCTCTACGTCATTCCGGGATGGTCCGAAGGACCAGACCCGGAATCTCGAGATTCCGGGTTCGCCTCTTCGAGGCGCCCCGGAATGACAATTCTTTTCTTGTTGCGGAAACAATGGATTGCTTCGCTTCGCTCGCAATGACGATCAACTCACAATCCTTACCGGCAGCGAGCGGATGCCGCGGATGAAATTCGAATAGAGGCGTTTCACGGGTCCCGCAATCTCGAAGCGCAGATCGCGCTTCAGGATCTCCTCCCAGAGAATGCGCAATTGCTGCTCGGCCAGCCGGTCGCCGACGCAGCGATGGATGCCGGCGCCGAAGGAAAGATGCTGCCGCACCTTCGGCCGCTCGACAATGAACTCATCCGCACGCTCGATCTTGTCCTCGTCGCGGTTGCCGGAGATGTACCACATCACAACCTTGTCGCCCCTGGCGATCTTTCGCCCGCCGAGTTCGGCATCGCGCCGCGCGGTGCGGCGCATGTGCAGGACCGGGGTGTGATAGCGGATGATCTCGGAGACGAGATTTCCGACCAGTTCGCGCTTCGCGGCTACCAGCTCGAATTGCTCCGGATTTTGACAGAGCGCGAGCAGCCCGCCGCTCATCGAATTACGCGTGGTGTCGTTGCCGCCGACAATCAGGAGCCCGATATTGCCGATGAACTCCGCGGCGTCCATGTTCCGCGTCGCCTCAGAATGCGCCATCATCGAGATCAGGTCGAAGGTCGGCGGCGCGTTGACCCGCGCGTTCCAGAGCTGGCGAAAATGGCCGCCCATGTTGATGAGCTCGGCGGTGCGCTCCTCTTCGGAATGCACCACCGCGTCCGGCGAATTGACATTTGCGATCGCGACATCCGACCACCAGGTCAGCTTCATCCGGTCTTCCCAGGGAAAATCGAACAGGGTCGCGAGCATCATGTTGGTGAGATCGACCGAGACGCGCTCGGCCCAGTCGAAGACTTCGCCCCGCGGCAGCGCGTCGAGCACGGCGGAGGTGCGTTCGCGAATCAGGGTCTCGAAATTGGCGAGATTCGACGGTGCCACGATCGGCGCCACCGTGCGGCGTTGCGCGGTGTGGCCGGGCGGGTCCATGCGGATGAAATTCGGGCGCTCCTGCCCCCTCGGCTGGTCGGCGACCTGGATGCCGCCGAGCTCGGAGGCCGACGAATAGGTCTCGTGGTCGAGCTCGACCGCGAAAATGTCGTCGTAGCGCGTCACCGACCAATAAGGCCCGTGGGGCGAAGCCTCGCAGTAGTGCACGGGATCGTGGCGGCGCAACTCCGCAAACAGCGGCCGCCAGGTGTCATCCTGGTAGAGCTGGGGATCGCTGACGTCGATCGATTGAAGCCTGCTTTGCAGCGCCTGGGCCATCGTTCTGTTCTCCCGTCGCCTTTCCAAGGGCGATCGGCACCTCGCGACGATAAGGCGATAGGCCGATGCTAGTCAAAGGCCGCGCAGCGATGCAACCCAGCAAATCGCTGGCGCATGGATGGAAGCAATGGAAGGGTTTGTTCGTGCCGGCAAGATTGGCTAGCTTTGGTCAAAACCACAATCGGGGAACGCCTGAAGGTGCCGACTTCGCCGAACCAGATTCCGCCGGACGAAAGATCGGGTCTGGATTTCGACGCCATCATCGTCGGCGCCGGGCTGTCCGGCATGTACCAGCTTTACCGGGCGCGCGAGCTGGGCTTGCGCGTCCGCGTGTTCGAGGCCGGCACCGAGGTCGGCGGCACCTGGTACTGGAATCGCTATCCCGGCGCGCGGTTTGATTCGGAGAGCTATTCCTACGGCTACTCTTTCTCCAAGGAGCTCCTGGAGGAATGGGAATGGTCGGAGCATTTCGCCGGCCAGCCGGAAACGCTGCGCTATTGCCAATATGTCGCCGACAAGTTCGACCTGCGTCGCGACATCCAGTTCAAAAGCCGCGTCACCGCGGCCCACTACGACGAGGCCACGCGAAGCTGGACCGTCACACTTGAAGACGGCAGCCGCTTTACGACGCGCTTCCTGATCACCGCGATCGGCCCGCTGTCGACGCCGACGCTGCCGCGCATCGAGGGCATCGACAATTTCAAGGGAGAACGCTTCCACACCGCGCGCTGGCCGAAGCAGCCGGTGGATTTCAAGGGCAAGCGGGTCGCCGTGATCGGCACCGGCGCCACCGGGGTGCAGACGATCCAGACGATTGCGGGCGAGGTCGGCCATCTCACCGTGTTCCAGCGCACGCCGAACTGGTGCGCGCCGCTTCACAACGGCAAGATCGACGCCGAGACGCAAAAGAAGATCAAGGCCGGCTATCCCGAAATGTTCGCGCGCTGCCGCGAGACGTTCGCCTGCTTCATCCACACCCCCGATCCGCGCGGCGCGTTCGAGGTGTCGGATGAGGAGCGCGAAGCGTTCTACGAGAAGCTTTATGGCGAACGCGGCTTCGGCATCTGGCAGGGCAATTTCAAGGACATTCTGATCGACCGCAAGGCGAACAAGACCATCGGCGACTTTGTCGCGCGAAAAATCCGTCAGCGCGTCAAGGACCAGAAGATCGCGGAAAAGCTCATTCCGAAGAACCACGGCTTTGGCACCCGCCGCCTGCCGCTCGAGACGTTCTATTACGAGGTCTATAACCGCGATAATGTCGAGTTGGTTGACATCACGGAGACGCCGATCGAGCGCATCACGCCTTTTGGCATCAAGACCAGCGACCGTGACTTCGCCTTCGATATCATCATCTTTGCCACGGGCTTCGACGCCATCACGGGCGCCTTCGACAAGATCGACGTCCGCGGAGCCGACGGCGTCCGGCTGAAGGACAAGTGGAAATCGGGGCCCGAGACCTATCTCGGCCTAATGGTGCATCAATTTCCCAACATGATGATGCTGATGGGCCCGCACACCGCGCTCGGCAACATCCCGCGCAGCATCGAATACAGCGTCGACTGGGTGACGGGCCTCGTGCGCTTCGCGCGCGAGCAGGGACTGACGCGGCTCGAGGCCACGCCTGAAGGCGTCGCGTCGTGGACCGATCACGTCAAGGCGCTAGGCGTCGGGCTCCTCTCCAACGAGGTCGATTCCTGGATGACGGGCATCAACCGCAATGTCGAGGGCAAGACTGTCCGCATCGTCGCGCGCTACTCCGGCAGCGCGCCGGCCTATCGCGCCCGCTGCGACGAGGTCGCGGCGAACGGATACGGCGAATTGAGGTTGGCATAGCCCTTCATTTTTCGTCATGCCCGGGCTCGAGCCGCCCGCGGGGCCGAAGCCGCTTCGGCGCGGCGACGGCCCGGCCATGACGAGTTTTGCTATTTGCAGCAAGCATAGCGCCGGCACGCAGATGTGCTAGAGAACAGGCAGTTCATTGCTGGCCTGGTTTTGAAAAGCACATGCTGCGACGTCTTTTCCCGATCTTCCTCATCCTCGGTGCCATTCTCTCCGCGAACCCCGCGCGCGCCGCCAATGTCATCGTCCGCGACGGCGACACCATCCAGCTTGGCGATGTCGTCTTCAGGCTCGATGGCATTGACGCGCCGGAATTCGACCAGATCTGCATCGACGACCATGCCGATCCCTGGAGCTGCGGCGTCGCGGCGCGCGATCACCTCACCGGGCTGATCAACGGCCGTGCCGTGCATTGCGACGACCTCGGTCGGGACAAGACCAAGAAGCGTCATATCGGCGTCTGCACGGTCGAGGGCGAGGCCACGAGCCTGAACCAGCAGATCGCCAAACAGGGATTCGCCGTCAGCGTCGAACCGTCGCTAAAGGTGCACGTCAAGGATGACGCGACGAGCGCGGAAGCCGACAAAAGCGGCATCTGGAAGGGCTGCTTCGCAACGCCTCAGGATTTCCGGCTCGGCAAGAAGGACGGCGCGCTGCTCGGCAGTGCCTGCCGCGCCGATCGCGACAAGGAAATCCGCGCCATGCTGTTTCCCGACGATCTCGCGCAGCCTCCAGGCTGCGCGATCAAGGGCAAGCGCGCGGTCCGCGCGCGGGTGACCGGTAACATCGGCATCTACCATCTGCAGGGTTGCCTCAGCTACGCCGGGTTGACCCGGCCGGACCGCTGGTTCTGCTCGGAAGATGACGCCCGGGCCGCCGGCTACCGCCGCGCCTTCAATTGCCGCGCGCCGAAGCCAGCGAGCGCGAGCAAGTAAGTAAGCGGCGCGCCCTGGCGGCTTACCAGTTCCACGACCACGACCACCTCGGCGACATTGAATTGCCATCTGCCCACATCCGAGGTGCCGGCCTCGGATTTCGGTGACGGACCCTGGCCTGGCGCCTCGGCGCTGGCAGGGCCGGCGGCTTCATCTCGGCACGGGCCTCGATCGTCGCGGGCGCAGGCGCGGCCGCAACCGGCGGTAGCGGGGCTGCGGCAGCCACTGGTGGCGACGGCGGAATGATCGTGGGGACGGAGGTGTCAATCACGACCTTGTCTGGCAACTTGCGCTCGGATTGGATGCGGATCGTCTCTTGAACCGGGGTTTCGGTCACGGCGCCTTGTGCGGGCGTTGAAGGCGCGCCTGGAGAGTACCAGTTCGCCAGAAGGAGAATGGCGACAAGCACGCTGCCGACCCAGAAGAAGTATCGAGCTACGAGCACCGCGTGTACCGGCCTTCACATTGGCAAACAGTGTAGCAACGAGACAAATACGCGCTGAGGTTTTGGTTCCAAACTGCGGCAACAGCGCGGACGACGCCTGTTTATTTGTTGTCGGCACGGCCTTTTCGTTAGCGATGACACGACAAAGTGACCCGCTTCCGCCGCAGGCGTCGTTGCAGCTGTGCCGAAAGGGAACAGCCATTCGCTGGATGTGTTGTTGGCAAGGGGGTCGGTGTGTCCTTTGGGAGTCCCGTCATGACCGACACCAAAAAAGACACCCAGCACCAGGACGGCATCGTCGACACCAGAGACACCCGGCACGGGACTTACGACCCGGTCAGCGGTGTCGACATGAAATACCGCGTCAGGGACAACGCGACTCCGCATGAGCGCGCGCAGTGGGCGGCGGACGTGCGCGCGGAGCCGTCGCCCGACGCCGCGGAAGAGTTTCTCCCCGAAGCCCTACGCCGCGCTCCGGCACCGCCGCTCAACAAGCGAACGGGACGCAATCGTTGCGAGTAATTTGAGCGATCGGGAACCTCTGCGTTGTCACCGCGCTGTGATGCGAGCGCGGGGAACATCGTGCCTCACATTCAGTTGATCGCCCGTTATCAACCTTAGGGAGAAATGCCATGCAGGCTCTCAAGTTCGCCGCCGCTGCTGCGCTCGTCGCCAGCACGATGGCCGGCCCCGCCATGGCGCGGGACTATTGCGCGACCCATCGCTGCTATCACCACTACTATCATCGCGGACCCATCGGCGCCGCGGCCGATGTTGCGGGTGGCGCAGTCGGCGCGGCCGCCGGCGTTGCAGGAGCTGCGATCGGAACCGCGGGCGCGATTGCCACCGCGCCGTTCCGCCGCCCCTATTACAACTCCTATGCCTATGATTATTACAGCCCTCAAAATGGCTTCGCCTGCCGGCCGGGTACCTGGTTCAAGGGAGAGGACGGCCGTCGGCATCCCTGCCAGTAGCGATATCTGCACCACACCGAGCACAAAGGGCGGCCTTATCGGCCGCCCTTTTGTTTCGCACGCGCCAGCTCAGCGCTGCATCTGCATGATCTGATCCATCGGCGGCATGTTGTTGTTCAGATTATCCATGATCCACAGCGAACCGCCGATCACCAGGAACACGATCAGAAGCCCGAAGGCGAGCGCCATCACGTTGTTGGTGTTGTCGGGCCCGGTCGTGATGTGCAGGAAGAAGACGAGATGCACGCCCATCTGCGCGATCGCGAGCACAATGATGGCGACAGGGATCGACGGCTGCCAGACGAGGTTCGTGCCCGCGACAAAGAACGACGTCGCCGTAAGCAGCAGTGCAAGGGCGAGGCCGACGAGATAGCCGAGCACGCGAAGCCTGACGCTGACGACCTCCTCATCGCCCGGCGCCAGATCGGCCCGATGGTGCGTATCGTGAAGCTCGCTCATGCCGCGCTCCCGAGCAGATAGACGACCGAAAATATCGCGACCCAGATGATGTCGAGCGCGTGCCAGAACAGCGCAAAGCAGAGGAAGCGGCGCTGGATGTCGGCGCGGAAGCCCTTGGCAAAGACCTGAGCCATCATGGTGAGCAGCCACAGCTCGCCGCCGGAGACGTGCAGGCCGTGGCAGCCGACCAGGGTGAAGAACGCCGACAGGAACGCGCTGCGCGACGGGCCCGCGCCGCGCGCGACGAGGTCGGCAAATTCGCGGAACTCGATGGCGAGGAAGCCGAGGCCCAAAACGCAGGTCACGGCCATCGCGATCTGGAACCAGAGATGGCTGCGCGCCTCGACCGCGACACTCGCCATGCCGCAGGCGAAGCTCGACAACAGGAGAAAGATCGTCTCGATCGCGACGTTGCGGAGGTTGAAGAGCTCTGCCCCGCTCGGGCCTCCCGCGGTCTGTCCCTGGAGCACGGCGTAGGCCGCGAAGAAGCAGGAGAACATCACGATGTCGCTAAGCAGGAAGATCCAGAAGCCGTAGCCGGTGATGATACGCTTCGACGCCGGCCCCTCATGCGCAGCCTCGGCAAGCCCCGGGAGCTGGTGCGCGATCGCGATGTCCGTCATCACAAGTCCCCCGCGGCGGTGATGAGCTCGCGGCGCGCGGCGCGGTTGGCGCGGTCGATCCGCGCGACCTCGTCGGCCGGAATCTCGTATTCATCCTTGTCGCGCCAGGCAAACACCACGAACGTCGCGAACGCGCCGATGAAGCCCACGATCACCATCCACCAGATGTGCCAAATCATGGCAAAGCCCATCACGGTCGCAAAGAACGCACAGACGAAGCCGGTCGGCGAATTGCGTGGCATATCGATCGGCCCGTAGTCCGGCTCCTTGACGCCCTCCTCCCGCGCGCGCCGCTTCATCGCCCAATAGGCGTCCTCGCTGGTCACGCTGGGCATCACCGCGAAATTGAACGCGGGCGGAGGCGAGGCGGTGGCCCATTCCAGCGAACGGCCGTCCCAGGGATCGCCGGTCGTATCGCGAAGCTCCTCGCGATGGCGGATCGAGACCACGAGCTGCATGATCTGGCAGATGATGCCGGCCAGGATGATCCCGGCGCCAATGCTCGCGATCATCAGCCAGGGCCGCCATTCGGGCACGTCGAAATGCTGCATCCGCCGGGTCATGCCGAGGAAGCCGACGGCATAAAGCGGCATGAAGGCGACATAGAAGCCGATCAGCCAGCACCAGAACGCGGCCTTGCCCCAGCCCTCATGCAGGCGGAAGCCGAAGGCTTTCGGGAACCAGTAGGTGTAGCCGGCAAACGCGCCGAACAGCACGCCGCCGATGATGACGTTGTGGAAGTGGGCGACCAGGAACAGGCTGTTGTGCAACAGGAAGTCCGCCGGCGGCACCGCGACCAGAACGCCGGTGAGGCCGCCGATGATGAAGGTCACCATGAAGCCGATCGACCACATCATCGGGGTAAAGAAGCGGATGCGGCCGGCGAACATCGTGAACAGCCAGTTGTAGATCTTCACCCCCGTCGGCACCGCGATGATCATGCTGGCGATGCCGAAGATCGCATTGACGTCGGGCCCCGCGCCCATGGTGAAGAAGTGATGCAGCCACACCATGAAGGAGATGACGCAGATCGCCATGGTGGCGAGCACCATCGAGCGGTAGCCGAACAATGGCTTGCCGGAGAACGTCGCGACCACCTCGGAGAAGATGCCGAACGCCGGCAGCACCAGGATGTAGACCTCCGGATGCCCCCACGCCCAGATCAGGTTCATGAACATCATGACGTTGCCGCCGGCTTCGTTGGTGAAGAAGTGGAAGCCGAGATAGCGGTCGAGGATCAGCATCGCCAGCGTCGCCGTGAGGATCGGGAAGGCGGCGATGATAAGGAGATTCGAGGCCAGAGTTGTCCAGCAGAACATCGGCATGCGCATGTAGTTCATGCCCTTGGTGCGGATCTTGAGTACCGTCGTGACCAGGTTGATCCCTGCCACCAGCGTGCCGATACCGGAAATCTCCAGCGACCACAGATAGTAGTCGACGCCGACGCCCGGCGAATAGGTCAATTCCGACAGCGGCGGATAAGGCAACCAGCCGGTGCGCGCGAACTCGCCGACCACGAGCGAGATGTTGACGAGCAGCGCGCCGGTCGCCGTCAGCCAGAAGCCGACCGAGTTGAGCGTCGGGAACGCCACGTCGCGCACGCCGAGCTGCAGCGGCACCACGAGGTTCATCAGCCCGATCACGAACGGCATCCCGACGAAGAAGATCATGATGGTGCCGTGCGCGGAGAAGATCTGGTTGTAGTGCGCCGGCGGCAGGAACCCTTGCGAATGAAACGCGACCGCCTGCTGCGCGCGCATCATGATGGCGTCGGAGAATCCGCGCAGCAGCATCACGCATGCAAGCAACGTGTACATCACGCCGATGCGCTTGTGGTCGACGCTGGTGATCCATTCGCGCCAGAGATAGGGCAGATGGCCGGCAACGACGACCCAGATCAGCACGGCCAGGATCACGACCAGCACCACCGCGCCGGCAATGAGCGGAATCGGCTGATCGAAGGGGATGGCGGACCAGGAGAGCTTACCGAACATTGCTGGCACCGGTGTTGGCGGCTTCCTGCGGACCAGGTCCCGGCGGGATCCTCTGGGTCGCGATCGCCGTAAACAGCAGGGGATCGTCCAGCCGATAGATCGCCTTGTCCTTCGGCACCGACTGCTTGAGCAGCTCTTTGCGGTAGCTGTCGCCGTTCAACACATGATCGCTCTTGACCGTGTTGGCGGCAAAGCTTGCAAACTCCGGCTCCGAGACGACCTTGACGTCGAACATCATGTCCGGAAAGCCGTCGCCGCTGAAATGCGCCGACAAACCCTGATAGTTGCCCACTTCGTCGGCGCGCAGCTCGAGCCGCGTCACCATGCCGTTCATGGTGTAGATCATGCTGCCCAGTTGCGGGATGAAGAACACATTCAACACGCTCGCCGAGGTGAGCCTGAAATGCAGCGGCGCGCCGACCGGCACGGTCAGCGTGTTGACTGTCGCAATGCGCTGATCCGGATAGATGAACAGCCACTTCCAGTCGAGCGACACCACCTGGATGGTGACGCCCTGTCCCGTTCCCGGAACGGGCCTTGCCGGATCAAGCTGATGCGAGCCGATCCAGGCGACGCCACCGAGCAGAATGATCGTCAGCGCCGGGATCGACCAGACCACGAGCTCGAGCCGGCCGGAATACTCCCAATCCGGCCAGTAGAATGCGCGCCGGTTGGACTGGCGAAAGTACCACGCGGAGGCGAAAATCGCGACGATCGTGGGCACGACGATCGCAAGCATGATCGCGATCGAGTCGATCAGGATCGTCATGTTGGCGGCCGCGATCGGGCCTTGCGGATCGAGGATGTTCATCGGCGAGCCAACTACCTCTTGCCCCACGCAAGTAGCCTAGCGCAGATGCGCCTTGACGACAAACACGATGGGTTTTTGTTCCTTCGCAAACGTTCCAGATCACAAAATTCCCGTCGTCGGCTTGGATCATCTTGCTACAATTTGTAATTCCAGCCGATCCATTCACAGAGTCCGCGGCCCATCACGTCCGCGAGGTCCTTGCCCTTGAGCCAGGGCAATTCCTCGGTGAAGAACGTCACACATTGCCGGTAGCTGCAGGGCATGCGCGTGATGTCGGTGCCCCAGAAGAAGCGTTTCGGCCCGAACGCATCGAAGATGCGGTGCAGCCCGTCCTGGATATTGCGGAAAGGATAACGTTCCGTCGAATAGTGCGGCGCGCCGGTCGCCTTGACCGCGACATTCGGCAATTTCGCGAGCGCCACCAGTTCATCGAGATGGATGAACGCTTCCGCGTCCTGGCCGTGGCGGTTGAGCCCGCAATGGTCGACGATCATCTTCAAGCTCGGATGACGCTCGGCGATCTCGCGGAATTTCTTCAGAAACAATCCGCCCAACATCGCGATCGGCAGCCCTTCCTTCTCGGCCGCCGGCCACAGCCATTCCAGCGAGCCGTCATAAAGCCATTGCTGCTGCTCTTCGAGCAGGAACGGCCAGCGCAGACCCATCATGCCGGGCTGATTGCGCCAGCCATGGATCAGGTTGCGGTTTTCCGGATTTTGCAGCGGAAAATTGCCCAGAATCGCAAAGCGATCCGGATATCTCTTCGCCGCCTCGATGGCGACCGCATTGGCGTCAGGGTCCCAGCCCGATGGCGGATGGATGAGCGCTGCGTCGACCCCGGCCTCGTCCATTTCCGCCAGAACCTGCTCGGCGGTGAATGTCTCGACCTTGCGGTGCAACCCGGACGTCGGCACCACCGTCTGCGACCAGATATGGACCTGCGCGTCGACGATCTTCATGGGCGGCTCCCCGATTTTTGTTCTGGTTGGCCCCGATCATGCATGAACGGGCTGCAGTGCGGCAACTTCAAATCGGCCGGCGAAACTGCTAACAAATCGCTTCCTCCATCTGGCGACCCTGGGATCAAGAACATGGATAACCGAAGTGACATCTGGCGTGGCGTCGACACGATCAAGCCGCGTTTTACCGCGCTCGCCGACCGGGTCTGGGGCATGCCCGAAGTCTGCTACACCGAGGCGCGCTCCTCCGCCGAGCATCTGGCTGAACTCAAGCACCAGGGTTTTCGCATCACCGAGAAGATCGCCGGCATTCCGACCGCCATGATGGGCGAATGGGGCGAAGGCGGTCCGGTCATCGCCTTCCTCGGCGAATATGACGCGCTGCCGGGCCTGAGCCAGGAAGCGAACATCGCGGAACATCGCCCGATCGAGGCCGGCGGCCACGGCCATGGCTGCGGCCATAACCTGCTCGGTTCGGCCGCGCTGCTCGCCGCGACCGCCGTGAAGGATTGGCTTGCCACCCACAAGGTGCCGGGCCGCGTGCGCTATTACGGCTGCCCCGCGGAGGAAGGCGGCGCGGCGAAAACCTTCATGGTGCGCTCGGGAGCGTTCGATGATGCCGATATCGCGCTGACCTGGCATCCCCACAGCTTCTGGGAAGTGGTGGTGACGCCGTCGCTTGCCAACACCCGCGCCGACTTCACCTTCACCGGCCGCACCTCGCATGCCGCGGCGTCGCCGCATCTTGGCCGCAGCGCGCTCGATGCGGTCGAGTTGATGAATGTCGGCGTCAACTACATGCGCGAGCACATGCCGAGCGATGCGCGCGTGCACTATGCGCTGATTGATACCGGCGGCATCGCGCCCAACGTCGTGCAGGCTCATGCCCGCGTGCGCTACTCGATCCGCGCCCGCGATTTGCCAGGTATGAACGAGCTGGTCGAGCGCGTGCACAAGATCGCGCAAGGCGCTGCGCTGATGACGGAGACCAAGGTCGAGATGAAGATCATCTCGGCGGTCTCCAATGTCCTGCACAACACGCCTCTGGAAGAGGCGTTGCAGCGCATCATGGAGGACTTGGGCCCGCCGCATTTCGATGACGCCGACAAGGAATTTGCCGCACGGATCCAGGCGACGCTGACCGAGAAGGACATCGCAAGCGTCTATCACACGATCGGCATGGAGCCGACCGACCGGCCGCTCGCCGATTTCATCGTGCCGCTCGACGCCAAGCGCAATCCGCTGACCGGCTCGACCGATGTCGGCGACGTGAGCTGGGTGGTCCCGACCGCGCAGGTGCATGGGCCCACCATCGCGATCGGCACGCCCTTGCACACCTGGCAAGTGGTGGCGCAGGGCAAGAGTCCGCACGCCCACAAGGCCATGGTGCAGGTCGCCAAGGCCATGGCCGCGCTCGGCGTGAAAGCGCTGACCGAGCCTGGGCTGATCGCCGCGGCAAAAGCAGACTTGAAGAAACGCACCGCGCGCACGCCCTATGTCAACCCGCTGCCGCCGAGCGTCTCACCGCCGCTGGATATGTCGCTGACTTCGTAGGGCGGATTAGCGAAAGCGTAATCCGCCATTTTTGCGTCAGCGAGCGGCGGATTACGGCTGCGCCTAATCCTACTGAGTCATTCGGTCGCGTCCACGGGTGCCAAGGAATCAAGTAATTGAAGAGATTCATAATTTGGCAGGCGGAGGGCCGGATGGATCTCAGGGAAG
>Ga0209166_10000640_pt1 | contig 35506 bp, 23 predicted proteins | sample Coa_R1_3_FD_187151 | JGI IMG/M metagenome (GOLD analysis project Ga0209166, IMG submission 187151) | Surface soil microbial communities from Centralia Pennsylvania, which are recovering from an underground coalmine fire - Coalmine... | ecosystem: Environmental > Terrestrial > Soil >...
GGAGCAATGCGGAAGAACTGTTGAAGGCGTGGCTGAGGCGCACACGTGAGAGTCAGACAAATCATTACAAAGCTGCAAATCAGCTGATAGCTTTGGATCGATGGCTAGGCGTCCCGGCAATCGTTCTCTCCACTGTCGTTGGAACCAGCGTCTTTGCGAGCTTACAGAAGGATGTAACATTTAGCCATCGTCTGCTCCTTGGACTCCTGAGCATTGGGGCTGCAGTCCTGATGACACTAAACACATCTATGGCTTTTTCTGAGCGCGCAGAAAGACATCGAAAGGCAGGAGCAAGATATGCAGCAATTCGGAGGCACATTGAAGAGATGCTTGCCTCGCCTCAGCAGCTTCGAAATGAAGGCGTTAACAGCCTAGCCTCGATACGGACCTCAATGGACAAACTTGCGGAAGAGTCCCCCGCTCTTCCACATGGACTCTGGAATGAAGGAAAACTTCCGTTACCTTCCTGATTTACCGAGTCCAGTGTCACACAGCCGAAAGGAATCGAGAAAAAAAGCACGCACGCTACTCGTTATCGTATTCGTCAGCGTTTTCAGCGAGATATTCGTAAATGTGATCGGGATGAATCAGTCCATAATAGTCTTCTGGTGAGATTAGCGTTGTTCGAGTATAGTTTCCTCCCAAATTTGCAACCTCAAGCTCGGCGTAGCCTTGAAGTTTGAGTCCGCATGCAGGACAGGCAAAGGTGCGAGGCCAGACCGGCTGTTCGATGATGATGCTATCGTCCTCATGGATCACACGTTCACTACCGAAAGCTTCGCCCTGAACAGTGGCAATAGAACCGCACGCAGGGCAAGTTACTCTATGGTGACGTTCGTGGGCGAGGCGGTCTCCTTCCTCTTTTGCACTTTCTACAGCAGCCCGTTTATCGGCTTCCGGTCTCGCTTCGAACACCTTTCGATGCGCGGCAATAGCGCTCTCTACTCGCTGCTTCACTTCCGTTTGAGTCTCATCCAGAATCTGCTTGGCAACTCTTGCCTCCTCCCTACCAAACAAACTTTCTAGAGACTCTCCCATAGCGCTGGTTAGCGAGCGACAAATGCGGTAGAAGCCTGCCAGCCAATATTTTGACGGGTACTCGTCGAACGCACTGTTACCAGAATGTAATTCGTCGTTTCGTCGATTGACTAGGGCTATAGCGGCGGTAAAGTCGTGCTGAGAAAACTCATCGAAGAGTGTTTTACAGAGAGTGAAGACCTGGATCGTTCCAATCGAACGCCGTGGACCAGAACCACGGTTAAGAGCATGGAGTAGCTGTTTCTGGTTGGGGTCTGGTTCTGCGAGCAGTGTCGGACTTACAGACGCCAATGCGGCACGTGCGAGAAGCTCCAATGCAAGCGAGCACCAAAGCCCGAACAGCGGGTCCTCCCGTGATTGCTCAAACGCACGCTCGAAATAAAGCTGCGCCTTGGCCCACAGCGGATCACGTTCCCAACTCATGGCATCACTCTACGTAGATCCTTTCGACGATCCGGATTTTTTCGTCTGGTGGAGAAGGGCCTCTACCATGAAGAACCTCCCAGTTGCAGAGCACCACTGCCATATCCCCAGTCCAGTTGATCTGGTTTATTCGGTCACACGAGAATAGCGTGCAAAGCATTTCCTGCACTTTAATAGCAGAGTCGTTTGACGGCAACATACACTGGCCATCATACCGCCATCCTGTTGATTTCCCAGAACGAAATCTCATTGAGCAATAGAAGCTCTTCGATGGTGTTCGTACAAGCCAAACGGCACGATCCGCAAGGGCACGCAACTCCTTGGTACCTTCCCGAAAAAGATCTGCAAATGTCAAAACGCTAGTATGGCGCCGCGTATCCCCGCGCGTTCGAAGAACGACATACCTCGCCGGAAGTGGCCAAAAAGCAGTATCCGTGTGCAGGGGAAAGGACCCTGTCCCATAGGTTCCGCTGAGTGTGCCTCTAGCGGCAGCCGACTGGCACTTTGGGATTAGCTCTTTGACGACTTCCCCGGACGGGCTTGGCACTGGACGGCCAATGGATCGCGCCAATTCCAGCAACGCTGATCGACTCGTGATGCCAGCCACAGATCTCCAACCGTAGGTTTCGAGTTCGGAAGAATGAATCATCTTGTGGAGTTAATCACGCAAATCAGTATGGAGCTCATGACATCAGGCGCGCCATGTTTTGTGATATAAGCCACTAACTCGCGGTAGGAGCGCACAACATCCCAACTCGAGTTGGGTGCTTGTCGGGTGTCGTCCAGAAAAAGCTTTCTCACAAGATGGTGATTATAGTTTGCGCTCAATATTTCGGGCTCTTCTCCGTGTCTGCGGGTGCAGGCTTGAAGCTCGAAAGAAGAAGGTCAACGTCCTTACTGATCTCTGGGCGTTTCATGTCCTCGACCGGGCCCCAGATGGTTAATTGGATAATCTTCGCGTCATCGCCGGGCTTGATGGCGATGGTGAAGACCGTGAGGTGTTGTCCTTCTGAGAGCGCCGTCCCGTTGATGCGGCGCGCTGGAGAGCCGGCCTGGTGCATCATTTGGTCCAATTTGCTTGCAAAGTGGTCCAGGTCGATGTGTCGAATTACAGCCTTGTCGGTCAACGGCGTGCTCGCGGGCAGAATGCCGACATTAGCGCCGAGATCCTCGTTGTCGCTTTTGCCGAAAAATTCTTCGGATTTCAGGGCGTCATTGAGTTTCCATCCTTCGGGCAACTTGATGGAGTAATTCAAATTCTTCGATGTATAGACTCGTGTGGCGGGATCGAGCGTGCTTTTATCGTCCTGCGCCCAGCAGCAGCTGGCGGCCAGTGCAAGCAGTATGCAGGTTGCGCACGTGAGCAACTGTCTCGTACGTGTCATGACGTACCCCCTTGTGGATTCGCGTAACGAATCCTGTTGCGGAATTAGCCGCAATTTCCTTTTGGCTTGGAAAACTGCAAGGATTGTACTCCAGAATTACATCGCGTCGTTCATTAGATTCTTTGGACAAAAGCTCTAACAGCTAACAGCTAAGAGCTAAAAGCTGAAAAACTCCCCGCAATCGCGCAATCTGATATCACTTTTCCACTTCGTGACCAAATGCTGCCATCATTGTTCTCAGGTGTCCCTAGGGATAAAAGTCTCTTAGGTCTTTAAAAATTTATCGCCAAGGAAACGCAGCTAGGCCTTCGTGTGTGCCGAACACGACAACAAGCAAATCCGCCCTTGAAGTTGGCAAGCCAAGAGCTTGGAACTGGCTTCCCTATCTCATTAAATCTAAACCGTTTAACTCGCAGACCCTTGCGCGCAAGGGGGTGGGGGGTACACCCTGTTTCCCCCTCAGTGCGCATCCTGATGGTGATGATGTTCCGGCGTTCCGCCCTTTTCCATTTGTTCGTGCTCTTCCTGTTCTTCCTTGAAAATCTCTGGGGCGCCCAGACTGCCTTTGGGCGGCAGGTTGCGTATGTAGAGGACGACCTTCCACATCTCGTCATCTTCCAGGATGCCTTTCCACGCGGGCATGCCGGAGGGGGCGATGCCGTTTTCGACGATCCAGTGAAGTTGTCCGTCCGTGTATTCCTGGACGTCTTTATTTCCTAAATCGGGAACCGGTGGCGACATCTGCGCGGCAAAAGGGACTCCCGTGGCATGGCCGTCGAGACCGTGGCAAATCTGGCAGTGATGTTGAAAGTGCTCTGCGCCTTCTTGGATCAGGTCAGGGGTCGAGGCGAGCGGATTTTTCTTGTCCTTGTCGCCAATCGTGACGGTGCGTTTTATATCTTTCATGAGGGAAGACTCAACTCCCCCCGGCTGGCTGACCTTGCAGGCGGCGAGACATAGAATGCAAAATATGGTGAACGGGCCCAGGATTCTGTTCATTGTGTTTTTCCTCCGTTGTAAAATGACCGCAATCATTTTAACAATCGCGGCTGGAAAGTTGACGTTGGCGGGCATGAGTGCTACCGTCACCCATTCCAGGAGTTCGGCTTTTCCAGTTCGGCTCTCGACCGCATGCGCGCTAATACTGTGAATCCGGAAACGGCGATCTCGGCAGATGATGCTTTGGTGCAGGGCACGTTTCGCCACCGTTTGGAGTACGCGCCGGTTTGGATTCTGGTTCATACCCTGGCGGCGCTGCCTCGTCCGGTGGCGCGTTTTGCCGGCATGAGCCTGGGTTGGGCCGTATGGTTGCTGGCGGGACGCCTGCGCGGGGTCGGCATGCGCAACCAGCAGATCGCCTTTCCGGAAAAAAGCAAACGTGAGCACCGCCGGGTGGTGCGCCGCGTATTCCTGCATCTGGGACGCCAGCTTGCCGAGTTCTGCAAATTTCCCCAGTACACCACGGAAAATGTTTCGGATGTCATTATTTACGACGGCATCGAAAATTTTGAAGCAGCGCGCGCGCGCGGGAAGGGCGTGCTTTTTCTCACCGCCCATCTGGGAGGCTGGGAGCTTTCGTCGTTCATGCATTCCATCCACGGACACGCCATGCACATTGTGGCCCGCGGATTAGATAATCCTTACGTCGACCGCCTGGTCAGGCGCTATCGCACGCTGCATGGAAATAAAATTTTTGATAAAGACGATTACGCGCGCGGCCTGCTGAAAGCAGTGCGCGACGGGGAAACCGTGGGGATTCTTATGGATACCAATATGACTCCGCCGCAGGGAATCTTCGCGGAATTTTTTGGCGTCCCAGCCTGCACCGCCAGCGGACTGGCGCGCGTGGCCTTGCGGACCGACGCGGCTGTGCTGCCCGGCTTCGCCTTCTGGGACCAGCAGATCCGCAAGTACCGTCTGCACATGGCCCCGGCGCTTGCGCTCATTCGCACCGGAGACGATGAAGCCGACGTGGTCGCCAACACCCGGCTCTTCAACCAGACCATTGAAAGCTATGTGCGCAAATATCCCGATCAGTGGCTGTGGGTGCATCGCCGCTGGAAGACCCGCCCTGCAGGAGAGCTTCCGCTATACTGAGTTCGCACCATGACAATGTTGGTTGAAGAAATCGCAAATGCTATTCAGGCCCGTCTGCTGGGCAAGGGAAGCACGGAGATCAGCGGCCTGGCCAGCCTGGAATCCGCCGGTCCCTCTCATATGGTATTCGTGGAAGATGCTGCCCGCCTCGAGCAGGCGCTGGGCGCGCCTGCGGGCGCCATTATCGCGGCCGAATTCGCGGCCAATGCCAAGACGTCGAAGCCCATCTTGATCGTCGGCGACCCGCGCCTGGCGTTCGCGCGCGCCGCCCGGCTGTTGCATCATCGCCGGCGCCAGCATCCCGGCGTGCATTCCACCGCGGAAGTTCATCACTCCGCCCGGCTGGGCAAGGGGGTCTCGATTGGCCCTCACGCCGTTCTGGGAGAAGATTGCGTGATCGGCGAGCATACACGCATCGGCCCGGGAAGCTGCATCGGCAACGGCGTTGTCATAGGGGAAGAATGTTTTATTGACAACAACGTGAGCATCTACGCCGGCACGCGCATCGGCAAGCGGGCGGCCATCCATGCGGGCGCGGTGCTGGGCAGCGATGGCTTCGGGTATGTCCGCGACAAGGCAACAGGGAAGTATGAGCAGTTTCCCCAAATCGGAACGCTGGAGATCGGTGACAACGTGGAAGTGGGCGCCAATACCACTATTGACCGGGGCGCGCTGGATTCCACCGTCATCGGCAGCGGCACCAAGATTGATAATCTCGTCCACATCGGACACAACGTGAAGGTCGGAGAAAATGTGGTTATCGCCGCGCTCACCGGAGTTTCCGGCAGTTCGATCATCGAGAGCAACGCGGTGATTGGAGGGCAGGTGGGGATCGGCGACCACGCCCGCGTAAGCGATGGCGTGATTCTAGGCTCCGGTTCCGGTGTGCTGACCAAAAAGATTGTGCGCGGCAAGGGCGTGGTCTTTTGGGGAAGGCCGGCAAAACCGTTGCGCCAATACCTGAAAGAGCTGGCTGTGCTCGCCAGGCTGGCAAAAAAAGAGTAAAAGAGTAGTTTCTCGCTAACAACAGCCGAATGCCAAAGCCTTGGATCAGGAGAGAATAGGCGCTCGTTATTGCGAATCGCCTTCCAAAAAACTCAAAGACATCCGCGGTCAACGGACAGACAGGGCCACAGTCGTACTTGCCGTCTGCACAGGATTGAAGTTTATGGACGTGCCGGTCACGGTTATTATGTAATCTCCAGGTGTTGTTTTCTGTTTGATCCCCCCGCCGCACCCCTGCAAGGCCATCACGACAAGGAAAAGCACTAACCCTGTAATTGCCGCTAGCCAACGTCTGCGCTTTTTCTGGCTGCAGCTTACCGGGAGCACCAGCCCGAAGATGCCGGCTCCGCCCAGGGAAAGCATAGCGTAAAGCGCTTTATTCGGGTGCGACAAAGGTGCCTGGGAAGGGTCTGCCTTGCCGGTAGCGCCTCCAGCAGAGACAAAGTTGGTTGCCACGCTCATGACCGTGTTTACCGGCCCGTTGCCGGTGTTGACCGTTGGCGGATTAAAGGAGCAAGACGAGGCGGGAATGGGGTCGGTGCAAGAGAATCCGATGAGGGGCGCAGCTGCAGGCCCGGGAGTTAGGGTGATCGTATAACTGACCAGCGTGCCGGCTCGTGTGAAGGCAGAGGTTGGGTTTGCGCTCAAGATGAAGGGACAACTACTACCAGTACATGGGGGCGGAGTTGGAGTTGGGGTTGGCGTGGGAACTGCTATGGTTCCGTTATTGAGCAGGATACTCGCAGTGCCATCGTTGAAATTGGCCACAGCGACGTCGGGCTTACTATCAGCATTAAAATCGCTGATTGCCACTCCAAATGCGCCGTTCCCCGAAGAATTAGAAGAGGGAACGCTGGCCGGATTGGCTATGGGTGCGCTAAACGTTCCACTGCCGCTGTTGAGGAGGAAAACCACATTGCTCGACGAATCCGCAATAACAAGGTCAATCCCGTTTTTACCGTCGAAATCGGCCGCGGCAATCGATTCGGGTTTTGCTCCAGCGCTGCCGGTGAGAGTTGTATAGGTGACCGGGCTGGCGAATGTTCCATCTCCCTTTCCCAGGAGGATGCTGACATTACTGCTGTTAGTACAAGCCACCGCGACATCGGACTTTGAATCCCCGTTGAAATCGGCGATTACCAGCGCATCGGGATGAGTGCAGCCCGAACTCGGACTGACGTTCATGTTTATACTCATCGGAGGCTGAAATGTGCCATTGCCATTTCCCAGAAGAATACTGACAGTGTTATTGAAGTTATTGGTTGTGACCAAATCGAGTTTGCCGTCACCGTTGAAATCGGCAATCCCCACAGCAGAGGGATTAGTCGTGATGGTGGCAGGGTTTGTGCTGGTTGTAAAGTTGATGCCCGGGGTAAAAGTTCCAAGTCCGGCTCCCAGGAAGACGGTAACGTTATTGCTGCCGCTATCGGCCACAACAATGTCGCGCAATCCATCGCCGTTGAGATCGGCGACAGCGATGCCTTCGGGAGCCGACCCCGTTCCTGTAGAAAGGGGTGGAAGAGGAGACGTAAAAATACCGCTACCGTTGTCCACCAGAATGCTGACAGTATTGTCAGTTTTGTTAGTAACCAACAACTGGGGCGAGCCGGTCCCAATTACGTCTGCTACAACCACATCGGCGGGGCTGTTTCCGACTGCGTAGTTGACGGCCGGCTGGAAGCTTCCGCCTCCTTTTGCTAGCAGGACTGAAATGTTACTAGCGGTGCTATTGACGATAACCACGTCGGGCAGTCCGTCTCCATTCAGATCGCCGGTAGCAACAAAACTGGCCCCCGCTCCCGTCGCTATAGGCGACCCAGGCGCCAGAGTAAAAGGATTGGATGCTGCTGTCTGCGCTGTCCTCAAGCCGACAACCAGGCAGAGAAGGATACAAGCCAACCACAACACTCCTAAACGTCTCTCCGTTGACATTTCACGTCTCCCCTCTACCCGATTCAAGTTTAGGCCTAACGCAGAGGCCCTCGCCAGCGACTGAAAAGCGGCTCGTTGGGCGAATCGCCTCCAAGAAGAAAAACTCAAAGACATCCGCGGTCAACGGACAGACAGGGCCACAGTCGTACTTGCCGTCTGCACAGGATTGAAGTTTATGGATGTGCCGGTCACGGTTATTATGTAATCTCCAGGTGTTGTTTTCTGTTTGATCCCCCCGCCGCACCCCTGCAAGGCCATCACGACAAGGAAAAGCACTAACCCTGTAATTGCCGCTAGCCAACGTCTGCGCTTTTTCTGGCTGCAGCTTACCGGGAGCACCAGCCCGAAGATGCCGGCTCCGCCCAGGGAAAGCATAGCGTAAAGCGCTTTATTCGGGTGCGACAAAGGTGCCTGGGAAGGGTCTGCCTTGCCGGTAGCGCCTCCAGCAGAGACAAAGTTGGTTGCCACGCTCATGACCGTGTTTACCGGCCCGTTGCCGGTGTTGACCGTTGGCGGATTAAAGGAGCAAGACGAGGCGGGAATGGAGTCGGTGCAAGAGAATCCGATGAGGGGCGCAGCTGCAGGCCCGGGGGTTAGGGTGATCGTGTAACTAACCAGCGTGCCGGCTTGTGTGAAGGCAGAGGTTGGGCTTGCCGTCAGGGTGAACGGGGTAACGGCCTGTGCCCACCCCACATTGGCAATCAGGCAGAAAAAGACCCCAACCAGGCACGAGACCATCAAACGTCTGTTGATGATAGACAACATTAAGCTTCTCCTAGAAAAGACTAAAATTTAGACTAACGTAGGCCGTTTACACTTGAGGGTCAAGGTAATAATGTTTTGTATGTGTACTAAGGGAGTTCCAGGGCATTTTATCCGGATTTGCTCCGAAGTTATAGGGAAATCTTATGGCCATCTTGGTAGTTGGCGGACATTCACGCAATGTGGGCAAGACCAGCGTGGTCGCCGGCCTGATTGCCGCTCTTGCTGAGCGGCAATGGACTGCGGTCAAAATCACACAGTTCGGGCACGGGATCTGCTCGGTCAATGGTGAGGCCTGTGGCTGCGCGACTGAGGAGCATACCGTAGCCATCAGCGAAGAGCGCGACCGCAGCGGAAAATCTGATACCTCGCGCTTTCTGCTGGCTGGGGCGCAGCGTTCCCTATGGGTGCGCACCAAGCAGGGGTTCCTGGCGGAAGCGATGCCCAGCCTGCGGAAACGGATCGAAGACGCCGGCAATGTGATAATGGAATCGAACTCGGTCATAAAGTTCCTGCGGCCCGACATTTATTTTTCCGTGCTCGATTACGAGACGGCGGATTTCAAAGCGTCAGCCCGCGAGTTTCTCGACCGCGCCGACGCCATTCTGTTGCATACTTCCGGCGCCCAGCCGCAATGGAGCGATGTTTCGCTCAAGCTGCTTGCCGGCAAAACCGTTTTCCGCATCACACCTCCAGACTATGTAACCGCTGAGATTGTGGAGTGGGTGCGGCAAAGGATAAGCTGAGCAAGGGTTCCTCCATGGGTTTATTCGAAGCCATTCCGAAGCCGGGTGCGAGCACGGATTCCGGCCGCCCACTGGCGGATCGTATGAGGCCGCGAACGCTTGAGGAATTCGCCGGACAGCAGCATCTTCTTGCGCCCGGCAAGCCGCTGCGGTTGCAAATTGAGCGCGATGATACCGGTTCGCTCATCTTCTGGGGACCGCCGGGCGTGGGCAAGACCACTCTGGCACAAATTATCGCCCACCGCACGCGGGCCGAGTTTGTGGAGTTTTCCGCCGTGCTCAGCGGCATCAAGGAAATCAAGCAGGTAATGGCGGATGCCGAAAGGGCCCGCCAGTACGGGACGCGCACCATCATCTTTGTGGATGAGATCCATCGCTTCAACAAAGCCCAGCAGGATGCCTTTCTGCCTCACGTGGAGAAGGGCAACATTCGCTTGATTGGGGCCACGACCGAGAACCCTTCCTTCGAGATTATCGGCGCCCTGCTCTCGCGCTGTCGTGTCTATGTGCTGAAGCCGCTTAGGGAAGAAGAACTGGTTACTCTGCTGCGCCGCGCTCTGCAAGACGAGGAGCGCGGTCTGGGCAAATTACAGGTTCAGGTCGAAGACGACGTGCTCAAGCTCATTGCCGCTTACGCCAGCGGCGATGCGCGCAGCGCGCTCAACGTCCTGGAAATTGCGGCCGGCGCCGCAGCCGGGAGCAAGCCGCCTGTCATCACCAACGAGATCGTCAGGGAAGCCCTGCAAAAGCGCGTACTGCTCTACGACAAGCACGGAGAGGAGCATTACAACCTTATCTCCGCGCTGCATAAATCCGTGCGCAACAGTGATGTCGATGCGGCCCTCTACTGGGTCGCGCGTATGCTGGAATCGGGTGAAGACCCGCTTTATATTGCCCGCCGCCTGGTACGCATGGCGGTAGAGGATATTGGCCTGGCTGATCCGGAAGCGCTCACGCAAACCATCGCCGCGCGCGACGCCATGGATTTTCTGGGCATTCCGGAAGGCAACCTGGCGCTGGCCCAGGCGGCCGCGTATCTTGCCCTGGCGCCTAAATCAAACGCGCTTTATACCGCCTATGACGCGGTCAACGAAGACGTGGAGAAAACCGCAGCCGAGCCGGTTCCGCTGCATCTACGCAATGCGCCCACGGGGTTGATGAAGTCCATCGGCTACGGCAAGGGATACCAGTATGCCCACGACCTGCAAGGCAAAGTCGCCGACATGCAGTGTCTGCCCGATAACCTCCGCGACCGCACCTACTACCAGCCAACTTCCGAAGGCCGCGAGAAAGAAATTCAACAGAGATTAGAGCAAATTCGGCGGGCAAGGAAAGCGGCAAAGAAGCAGGAAGAATAACAGCGCAGGTTGAGCATTACTAGGTAATGTTGAATTGTCATTCCGGGAAGCGGAGCGTTTTTAGCTTGCCCCGAGCGGGGCCGAGGCGATGAATCCCTTTAGATTTCGAGAACTCCAGGTAGCGCACCTTCGGCACAATAGGGATTGCTCGGGCGAAACGCCCTCGGAATGACAATTCTAAATATTTTTATTTTCTGAATTTTAATTTAAAAATTTCATATCTCACCCAAAGCGCGAGCGGTGTTCTTTCAGAATGCAACGGTCCATGATTACGAAAATTCCGGCGCGGCGGGCCTTTTCTGCGGCTTGATTGTGGACCACGCCTTCCTGCATCCAGATGGCGCGAACTTTGAGTTGAATGGCCTGGTCTACAACCGGGGGAACATTCTCGGAGCGGCGGAAAATATCTACGATGTCAATTTTTTCCGGAACGTCAAGCAGCGAAGGATAGGCTGTTTCTCCCAGGGCATGAGTGATTTCCGGATTCACTGGAATGATTTTGTAGCCGTGGCTTTGCATATAGGCGGCCACGCCATGACTGGGCCGCAGCGGACTGGAAGAGAGCCCGACAACGGCGATCTTGCGGGCCGATTGCAGCAACTCGGCAATGGTGTCGTCAGGCACTTGCTAACCTCTCTTGGTTTCAGTCTTATCTTTAAACCTCTTGAGCGCCAGCTTGCGCACGGTGTCAGCCACGTTCTTATTTGAGGAGAGGTTCTTCAAATCGCCTACTAATAAATGATTAACCAGGGTCAGGGAGAGGTCGAGCGGGGTGCGCGGGTTGCTGGTCAGGTTGCGAATCACGTTGTAATTTTTTATGAACTTGTGATTGCGCGCAATTTCCCGCAAAACCGTATCCGAAACATTCTTCATGGAAGAAAAATATTCCACCTCGGCCTCGGTAAGCTTGGGGGAGTTCAGCACCGCGGAAGAAACCAGCCTGGCCCCGTCGCGGATCAGGATAAAACGTTCTTCCTTGGTTCCCTTCACTGCCAGTTGTATGCGCTCGCGTACACCCATGCGTGCGATCTTTTGAAAGCTGGTTAAACGCTCCCGTGACTTATTTTGCGCTTCGCGAATCTTTGTCAACCGAACCAGGTCGCTTTTGGCTCCATCCCCTCCGGGAACGGCCTCTGCTGCCGCGGAATCCGCAAGGGCGGCGGTTTCTATGCTGTCCTGCTGGGCGTTTGCCGATGCCGGGACGGCCCCCGCTATGACTTCAGACTCCGCCGTACCGGTCGCTGAGTCTGCCCCTGCCGCTTCTGCTCCGGCTGCTCCTGCATCGGCAGGCACCACCGCTTCCAAGTGCTCGAGGTCGTCCAGTTCATCATCTTGACCGTAGATCTCAAAAGGCAAGTTCTCCGCTTCGGCGGCCGCGATTTCGTCGGCGTGTTCAATTTCGTACTGAGTCCTCTCCTCCGCATCAGCCTCCTTGTAAGCCATAATTTTGGTTGTCTCCTCTCCAAGGGAACGCAGCGCATTATGCACCTGCTGGGTTTCACTCTCTTTGAGATTAGGATTGGTGAGCAGCGCATGCAGAATGTGGGCGGAACGGTTGACACGCTGGCTGCGCAGCATGGTTTCCACAATTTCGCGGGAAGCGGCTTGCGCCCTATCGATGAACACCGCCTCGCGGATGGAGGTGTTCTCCAGCAACGCCGGCAGCAACTTGGGACGTAGGTTCTCCGGTGCGATCATGTAGCTGAGCACCTCCCACGGAGTGGTGGGGTCGGCGGCGGCGGCAATTGAGGAAGTTTCATCCCATCCGGCCAGGGTCATTTTGGCCTGCTCGGCAAAAACCGGATTGGTGGTCAGGTAGACAAGAATTTCAATCATCTCGCCGGTGGGCAGAGAGAGAGCGCCCCGCGCGGCCGAGCGCATGACGTTGGCGGGTACCGCCGATTCACGGATCAGGTCAATCATCTTGGGCATGAAGAACAGTCCTCGTGCCAAATATGTGCAATGTTAGCGAATCATACTACTATAAGGGCAGATTTCCGAACTGCAAGTTACCTTGGGTCGAGCCTGCTTATTCAGTTTTCGGTTTGCGCCGGGCCAGCAGATATCCCCGGATAAACGGCTGCAAATCCCCGTCAAGCACCCGGTCCACATCACCCACCTCAATTTTGGTGCGGTGGTCCTTGATCAGGCGGTAAGGATGCAGGATATAAGAGCGAATCTGCGAGCCGAAATCAATATCGAGTTTGGCGTCTTCAATCTTCTTGGTCGCGGCCTTCTTCTTCTCCAGTTCAAACTCGTATAGCTTGGAACGGAGCATTTTCATGGCCCGTTCCCGGTTCTTATGCTGGGAGCGTTCGTTCTGGCAACTGGCCACGATGCCGGTGGGGATGTGGGTGATGCGCACCGCGGAATCTGTGGTGTTGACGTGCTGGCCGCCGCGGCCGCCGGAGCGGTACGTGTCAGTCCGGATGTCGTCGGGCTTAATTTCGATTTGGATTGAATCGTCAATTTCCGGACTCACAAACACGCTGGCAAACGATGTGTGCCGCCGTTTGGCCTGATCAAAGGGCGAGATGCGCACCAGCCGGTGCACGCCGATTTCACTGGTCAGCAGGCCGTAGGCATACTGGCCGTTGACGGTAAAGGTCGCCGATTTCAGGCCGGCCTCTTCCGCTGGCTGGTAATCGTTGAGCACGGCTTCAAAGCCCTGGCGTTCGGCCCAGCGCAGGTACATGCGCAGCAGCATCTCAGCCCAGTCCTGCGATTCGGTGCCGCCCGCCCCGGGATGGATGGTCACGATAGCGTTGTTCTGGTCGCTCTCGCCGGAGAGAAGAGTCTCGGTCTCGATCCTCTCCACCAACTCGCGCAGGGCATCGAGTTCGCGGCGAATATCCGCGCCTACGTCTTCGCCTTCGCGTGCCAGCTCCAGGTAGGCGCCCACATCGTCTTTGCGGCGGGCGAGGTCGTCGTGCATCGCCAGAGCGCCTTCCAGGCGTTTGCGCTCGCGCATGACCTGTTGCGATTGCTCAGGATTCGACCACAGATTCGGGTCAGAGACTTTCTTTTCTATCTCCTGCAGTTGCAGGCGAAGGCGGGGAGCGTCAAAGATACTCCTGTAGATCGCGGGCTTTGTCGCGCACCGCTGCGTATTCGCGTTCCAGTTCTTCTACCACGGTTTTACTTCCTCTCTCGGTTGCTATCAGGGCTAAAGCCCATCGCATTTTGGACGACTACGGCACGAGTAAACTCGTGCCCTGATACTTGTCTTCTCGTATCCCGAGTTTTCGCAAGTCTAAATTCACCTGATACATGTGTTCACATACGAAGAACCTCAGGAACACATATGAAAAGCCTTGAACGAAAGCTGTATCAGCGCAGAAATTTCATCCGCAGGCTGAAACTGACAAAAAGCGCCAATAAAGAAATTATCGCACACGTCCAGGCAAACCAGTCGCCGTGGCGGGTGTAGAAGGTCTGGGTGGAAATAACTCCGTAGGGCGCCAGCAGGCTGGTGCGCTGGTTGCGAGGGGCTTGCGCCACGATGCGTCCGTAGGGATCAATGCTGGCGGTAATGCCGGTATTGGTGTCGCGCAAGACCCAACGATTGTTTTCAATGGCCCGCATTCGCGCCATGTTCAGGTGCTGGCCGGGGGCGCCGTGCTCTCCGTACCAGCCGTCGTTGGAGATGTTGATGAACACCTGCGCGCCGTTCGCCGCGAATTGACGGATTTCCTCGGGGAAAACCGATTCATAGCAGATAAAAACGGCCACCCGCTGGTCGCCGGCGGGGAAGACGGTGCGCGAGGTTCCAGGACGGAAATCGCCTACCTCACGGGTCAGCTTCTGGGCAAAGCCAAAGATGAATTTATAAGGAACGTATTCCCCGAATGGGACGAGATGGATTTTGTCATAGCGGCCGATCCAATCGCCATTAGGGGCCACTACCACGGCGCGGTTGGCGACCTCGGGTGTTGCCGAATTTGCGCCGGCAACCGTTCCCACCGCGCCGGCAACCACGTAGGCGTTCTGGGCGCGGGCGAGGGAGCTGAGGGGAATGCGAAAGTCGTCGTCGTTGTCAAAAAAAGGAGCGGGCGATTCCGGCCACACAATCAGGTTGGTTTTTTTACCTTGCGCGCCCGGAGGCGCGGCGCTCAACCGCTTGAGTTCAGTTAAAGTCTGGTTAAACGATTCCAAGGTCCAGGATTCATCCAAGGGGATGTTCGACTGTACCAGCACAGCATCATCATCCACAGGGGCCGAGCGCGGCGAGGCCAGCACCCCGAGTTGCAGCATGACAGCCACGGCGAAGGCAATGGCCAATAACTGCCGCCGCTGGCGCTCGGGCGCGAGATAAGCCGCCACGATCCCGGCATTGACCAGGGCGATAAGAAACGAGATGCCGTACACTCCGGTAACCGTAGCAATGCGCGTGAGCGGGATGTTATCTACCTGAGCGGTGCCCAGCAGGTCCCACGGAAATCCTTTGAGAATGCGGGAGCGGAGGAACTCCAACCCTACCCATAGGAAAGGAGTGAGTAGCAAAGCATTTCTGCGCCCATGCGGCCTGGGCCGCGCAGCCATGGCGAGCAGATATCCGAACAGTCCGTGGTAGATCCCGTAGAACAGGCAAAACAGCAACAACACCCCGGCTGCTACCGGCGCATCCAGTCCACCGTAAACATTCATGACGTGATAGACCCAGTAGCAACTGCCGGCATACCACACCACACCGCCGATATACGCCAGCCAAAAGCCCTGCCTGGGCGTGGTTGCGCTCAGATTCCGGCCCAGGCTATCGAGCAACTCTCCACTGCTCAGCTTCCCATTGCTAAAGCTTCGTTGATTGGAATTCGGTTGCAGAATAGCAACCAGCAATGGAGCCAGCGCGACCCAGGAGAAGGCAAAAATCGAGGGCGAAGGAAAAATCAGCACCTGCAGGATGCCCGAGGTTATGGCCAGCAGCCACTGCCGGAGAGTCAGGGTGCGCACGTAATAGTTTAAAACATCTTGAATGTGGCGGAGAGAGCTTCGGCCCAGGGGAAACAAAATTGACCGCGGAGACGCAGAGGCGCGGAGAAAGCAAAAAGATTTCGCCGCGAATGGGATTCCGGTACAATAGTTCTGCAGCGAATTATGGAAATCATAGCAATCTTGATCAGGATTCTTGAGGTGTTGTTCGTAGTCGGCCTGCTCGGCTCCGCGGTGGTAATTCTGTTCAGTGGCTTGGAAGACATTGAAACCGCTCTCGAGCCGGATGAGCCGGAAGCTAGTTAAAATATTGATAGCGTGTATAGATATTACGTATACGCGCCGGATCGGACACAGGCTGTACACTTCTAGCTGTCATTTTCATTTCGCCACTTATAAATAGAGATTTTTAAGAGCAGAGCCAAATCCTCGCAATGTCGTCCACAACCTCTCAGCCCACTTTAAGTTCCAACCGAGTCCGGATCGTCATAGCCAGCTCCGTGATGCTGACGTTCATCAGTTGGTGGCGGGCGGCGGCGATTGTGCTCAACGACCTGGGCTCCTCCGCCTTTTACGCCGGCGCGACTGCCGAGCAGGCGATAGGCAAGGCAGCGCCCTGGTTCATTCTGGGCGTCATGCTGTTTTCTTTCGCGGTGCGCGCGGTCTACGTGGAGAGCTGCTCCATGTTTGTCCGTGGCGGCGTCTACCGCATCGTTAAAGAAGCCTTGGGTGGAACTCTGGCTAAGGTCGGCGTTGCCGCCTTGATGTTTGACTACATCCTAACCGGCCCAATCTCGGGTGTCTCTGCGGGACAATACATCTCGGGTCTGCTCAATGAAACCTTCCTTGCCCTCGATAGTCACGGATGGGTTCCGCGCGCAATTCACCATTTCTTTAACGGCGCGCCTCACGTCAACGAAAACTTCACCTCAGTGATTGTCGCCGTACTGGTGACATTGTACTTCTGGTGGGAGAACATCAAGGGCATCGAAGAATCCAGCGACAAAGCTCTGAAGGTAATGAAAATCACCACTGTGATGGTGGTCCTCCTGCTGGCTTGGGCGATCTTCACGCTGGTGAGCCATCCCCAGCCGCTGCCACCATTGCCCAAGCCCAGCAACCTGCGTTTTACTCCCGAGTCGCTGGGATTCATCAGCGCCAACATACCGCGAATCTTTGGGATCTTTGGAATCATGATGGCTTTTGGCCACTCTGTCCTGGCCATGAGCGGCGAGGAATCGCTGGCGCAGGTCTACCGTGAAATAGGCCATCCCAAGCTGAAGAACCTGAAGAAAACCGCGTTGACCATCGCCATCTATAGCTTGTTGTTCACCGGTCTTTCTTCCATGTTTGCCGTCATGCTGGTTCCCGATGAGGTTCGCGCCCGGCCAGAGGCCATTAATAACGTACTGGGTGTGATGGTGATGTACTTCGTTGGCCCACAGACGCTAAAGCTGCTCTTCCGGGCGTTTGTCGTGGTGGTGGGCTTCCTGATGCTCTCTGGAGCAATCAACACCGCAATCGTAGGCTCGAATGGCGTTTTGAACCGGGTCTCGGAAGACGGTGTACTTACTGATTGGTTCCGCAAGCCACATCACAAATACGGCACCAGCCACCGCGTGATCAATATGGTAGTTGGGCTGCAATTGCTAACCATTTTGTTCAGCCGGGGCGACGTTTATGTGCTGGGCGAGGCCTATGCTTTCGGCGTGATCTGGAGTTTTGTCTTTAACAGCCTCGCCATGCTGGTGCTGCGCTTCAAATACAAAGGCGAGCGGGGATGGAAGGTACCGCCGAATATCACCATCCGCGGAGTTGAAATTCCCCTGGGCCTGGCTTCGGTGCACATGGTTCTGTTGACGGTGGCCATCGTCAACCTGTTTACCAAGTCCACCGCCACTAAGGCCGGCGTTGCTTTTACGTTTGCCTTCTTCATCCTGTTTGCGTTTTCCGAGCGCGTCAACAAACGCAAGTTCGCCAATGTGGAAAAGGCGATGAAAGAGCACTTCCAGCTCCTGCACCACGAAACCGTCGAGCGCGAAAAGGCGGATGTGCGCCCCGGCAACATCCTGGTTACGGTGCGCGATTACAACACGCTCGATCAGCTTCGCTGGGTGCTTTCAAGAGTTGATACCAAAGAGACCGACGTGGTCGTGCTGGCGGCCCGCCTCACCGGCCCGGGCAGCGCGGAATACGACCTCTCTATGGACCAGATTTTCAGCGACTACGAGCAGACCCTGTTCACGCGCGCGGTTTCCATCGCAGAAAGTTTCGGCAAAACCATTTCGCTGATTGTCGTGCCCGCCCGTGATGTGTGGTCAGCCATTGTGCAGACGGCAAACTCGCTGGAATCTTCCACCATTGTGGCCGGCCTCTCCACCAAGATGACCGCGCAGCAGCAGGGCTTCAATTTGGGCCGCGCCTGGGAGGCCATGCCCGAACCCAAGCGTCAGGTCATCTTCCAGGTGATCAAGCCCGACCTGGAAGTCGAAACCTTCCGCCTGGGACCGCACCTGCCCGACATGAAGGCTGAAGACGTGGCCGAAGTGCATCGCATGTGGCTGTGGGCAACACGCGATAAAGGCATTGATCCTCACAAGCTGCATCATTGCGACATTGTTACCGTCGCCCTGGCCCGCCTGGCGGAGGATATGGCCAGCAAGCCCGATGAGATCCTCAAGTCCCTGGACGGCACCAGCGATCATCCGCGTCCCCCGTCCTGCCCGTAGACTACGCAACAAAACAGATTGACAACCCAGGTAGCTGGAACTACCATTCCGGCATTTGGACGCAAATCCCCTGCTCGTCACGGAGCATTTGCATGATTACCGCGAGCGGAATCTGCAAGAAAATCAATTTTTTACTTCCCCTGGTTGTTTTTTCGATCTGTGCCGGCGCACAAACTGCGCACGAAAAATCAATGAACCTGCGCAGCATCGCGGCTCTTCGCGGCAAAGCCGAAGCCGGCGACATTACCGCTCAGTTCAAACTGGCAGAGGCGCTGGAGGACGGCAATGGAGTTCCGCGGGACTATGCCGAGGCAGCTTCCTGGTACCGCAAAGCGGCCAATATGAGTCATGCCGCAGCACAGAATAATCTGGGCGCGATGTACGCGCTCGGCCACGGCGTTCCTCAGGATACAAACGAAGCTTTCCGTTGGTATATGAGAGCGGCGGTGGAAGGTTTTGCGCCCGCTCAGAACAACGTCGGATATCTGTATTCCACCGGCGGCGGCATGCCCAAAGACGAGCTGCAAGCGCTGTACTGGTATCAGAAGAGCGCGGCGCAGGCATATCCTCCGGCGCTGTCGAACCTGGCCCACTTCTATGGAGAGGGTCTGGCGGTGCAAAAAGATGAGCAGCATGCCCTGAAGCTTTACCGGCAAGCGGCGGAACTTGGATACGCTCCTGCACAAGAGATGCTGGGGCTGCTCTATTTTCAGGGCCGCGGAACGCAAAAGAACATGGCTGAGGCGGCAAGATGGATACGCAAAGCCGCCGAGCAAGGGTTCCCATTAGCGGAAAATCATATGGGCTTTCTCTACGAGCATGGATACGGCGTCGAACAAGACCTCAAGGAGGCAACCAAGTGGTATGGTGAAGCCGCCGCCCAGGGAGTGCCGGAAGCTGTGCAAAACCTTCAAACTGTTTCCACTAATCTGCAATCGCAGAAATAAAGTTGCCAGCGGCCAGTCGCCAGTTTTGAAGAAGACTAGCTCTGTTGAGGTAGCGCCGGTCTCGCCGGCTGTCCGGGTGGGCATCTTGAGCCGTTTTGCGGGCGTCTGAGCCCGCAGGCGAAATCCTGAGCGAGCGCAGCGAGTCGAAGGATCTCTCTTGCCCACACCTTCCTGTGCAGGATCTTCAAACTGTGCCACTATCTACAAAAAAAGGGGAGCCCGATACAACGGGCTCCCTCTTAGCTTTTGGTGAGTGGAATTAGAAGTTCAGCTTAATTGCGAACTGCATATTGCGATGCTCGTGCGTGTTAGTGGCATTTGAAAGCACCCCTGCGATTCCCCCCTTCTTGGCCTGCACCACCGGGCAAACGTTGGTTCCGGCGGCGGCGCCGGGTACGACTGGACATCCTGCCGTGCCAAGATCGGCAAAGCTGGTTGACGGATCGGCCGACGAGCCCACCACCCATAGGTTCGGATGATTGGTGATATTGTAGGCCTCGCCGCGCAGTTGCAATCCGACACGCTCGGTGACCTTGAAATTCTTGTAAAGACCGAAGTCCAGCCACCAATGGTTGGGTCCACGGAACGCGTTTCTACTGGTCATGTTCGCAGGGAATGGGCCCAGATCAGAGAATCCAAGTGCGGGGTTGTTGAAATCCTGCCTGGGGGGCAATACCAGATAAGAAAAGATATTGGGGCTCGTAGCTCTCGGACTATCGCTGCCCCGGAAGCTGGTTATTGTCCCGAGCGGCGCGTAACGTGGTGTAAGCTCTTGCGCAAAGGTGCCATCGAACACAGTGAACGGAGTACCGGTCTGTGCATTGAAGATAGGAGCAACTTCCCAGCCTCGGAAAATCTGCTCCACGAAGCCGTTCTGATTCTTGGGAAACGGCACTTCGTAGAGCGGGGCTACGACCACCCGGTGGCGGATGTCGAAGTCAGCATTGCCCCGATCCAGCCTTGGGTTAAAGGGACTGAGGAAGCCCAGGTTGAAGTTGTTGCTGCTTTCGCTGAAGGTCGAGCTCAGGTCATCAATGGCATGCGACCAAGTGTAGTTGGCGGTCACCGACAGGCCATAATTTTGGAAGTTCCTGCTGTCTAGCCTGATGTTGAGGGCGTTATAGTACGAGTCGCCATTGCTGCCGCGGAAGTTAATGTTTGAGTACTGGTGGTTCAAACGGGTTGTGGGCACAACTACGCTTGGGTCCAGGCCTCCGAAAACTGGACCCGAGCCGAGCGGGCTGATGTCTGAAATGGAATACTGGTGAAGTCCGCGTGAGCCGGAATACTCGACCGCAAACACCGTATTTCGGACCACCTCGCGCTCAAGTGACAGGCTGTAAAAGTGAGCATAAGCAGTCTTGATGCCTTGATCTATCGCGCGCAAACTGGTGCGCAACAGAGGAGCGGTGCCGGAAGGCGCGCCCAGCGGTCCGAAGTTGCTGGTAGAGAGCGGAATGGGAGTTGAGACATCGCCCGGAGACCGCAAAGAGATCACCGCATAGGCGGGCGGATTCTGGATGACGTTGAATGTGACGTTGCCAAAATTGCGCTCGTAGCTGATGCCGTAACCCCCGCGCAAGCTGCTCCTGCCATCGCCAAACAGATCATAGGCAAAGCCAACGCGCGGCTCAAAATTGTGCCACTGCGGGCTCCACAGCTTGTGGTGGGGGGACTGCGGTGTTGGGGACGCAAAGCCGTTTGTAATCTGCTGGAATGGAGTGGCGCCGGTTCCGAAATAGAAATTCGAATCAAGTTCGCGGTTGCGGTTGCGCTGCACGCCGAAGTAGTCCCATCGTAGACCGATGTTGGCGGTAAACCTGGGGGTGACCTTCCAGCTGTCTTGCACGTAGGCAGCCCAGTCGTTGAACAGATTGTTGCGGGTGAACAACGGTGGAACTACAGGAAGGGTTACCAAACACGACGGAGTTGTGATCGGCTTATTGGTTACCGGATCAACCAGGCACGGAAACTTGCCCTGGGGATTGACCGCTCCCTGGAACTGGAACACGTTGCCCGCCAGCAGGCTATCCAGACTCCCGCTTGCGCTGCCGTTTCTGGTTAAAGTGTAGAAGCCGGTCTCAAAGGCACCAAAGGTGCGATTGTCGCGGGTTTGTATGTATTGTCCACCCAATTTGAGGGAGTGGGCTCCTTTGTTAATGGTGACGTCCTCGTTCGCCTGGTAAAGATTTTGCGGTCCGCCGAAGGGAAGGGCATTGCCCGGCGAGAGCGGCAGGTAACCGGGGAACAGCAGGTTGATTCCATTCAGGGAAACTGGGACCGTGCCTCGAGGAGCGACGCCGGGAACAACTCCAGCGGTTCCCAGGGGCTGGAACAAATTAAAGCGATTGTAGTCAACTTTCGTTTGCGAGATTATTGACGGCGAAAAGATATGGGTCAGGTTGAGCAAAGCATTTTGGTTCAGCGTCTTCTGCGTGGTTTCAAAGCCGTTGTAGGGGCTGGTGCTCACGAATCCAGGGAAGAAAATGTCATGATCGCCGGCATAGCGGCCATACAACTGGGTTTTATCGTTAATGTTGTAGTCGATGCGGATCACGCCAAAATACCTGTTTTGTGGATCGCCGCCTCCGGTATCCTGGGCAGTTGAGAAATTCACCAGATCGAAGATTGGGGTCGATGCCGGCAAGGCCGCCAGGAGCGGTCCGGGAGTGCTTATGATCGGAGTAGCTCCTGCCATTGCCTGCCCCAGCGTTACTACCCGGCTGATTCGGTTCCCGGGCCTTAGTTGCCCTTCTGCATTGAAGAATGCCTTCGTATTAGCAGTAGTGGCGGCGAGAAACTGAGGCGTTACAATAAAAGCCTGGTTATTGAGCGAGCCGCGTACCCGATGCCACTCCGTGCTCTGGAAGAAGAAGAGCCTGTTCTTGACGATAGGGCCGCCGACTGCATATCCAAATTGATTGCGCACAAAGTGGTCCCGGGGCTGGCCGGTGGCCAGGTTCTGGTAGTTGTTGGCCGCGAATCTTGAAATTCGATTGAATTCGTAAACGGAGCCATGGAAATCATTGCTCCCGGAGCGCGTAGCTACGTTGACCACCCCTCCGGAGGCGCGCCCATACTCGGCGGTGAAGCTGTTGGTAAGCACCCGGAACTCCTGCACAGAATCCAATGGCACGATAACTCCCACATTGGCATTGAACTCGTCAACGTTTTCACCGCCGTCAAGCAGGATATCCGTGCTGGCCGCGCGCTGGCCATTGATCGAAAAACCGCCAACTCCACGGACGTTGTTTGCGTTGTTGCTTGCCTCTGAGGTCGCGACGTTCCCGGAAAGCTGCACCAGATCATACGGATTGCGGGTAATCGTCGGCAGCTCGCGAACCTGGGTTCCCGTCACCACCTGCGAAATCGTCTGGTCCTCGGTGTTCACCTGGGCGCCGCCTTGGGCTTGCACTTCAACCGTGGTTCCCGTGCCGGCAACCGCAAGTTTCGCGTCCACAGTCAGGTGACCGGCGACCGTGACCTGCACTCTCCTTTTGAATGTTCCAAAGCCCGAGTGTTCAATCGTGACGTCGTAATTCCCCGGCGCCAGGTTCGTAATAATGTATTCACCTTTGCCGCCGGAGGTGGCCGAGCGGGTATTCTGTTTTTCGACAGATGTAATCGTGATCGTGGCTCCCGGCACGACGGCGCCACTGGGGTCAGTGACCACTCCAACGATGCTCCCGGTCTCTGTCTGAGCGCTTATGAAGATTGGAAAAAGAATAAGAACGAATGCGAGCAGCGCGATAATGTACTTGGCTTTCACTTTGTAAACCCCCTTCAAGCAAAGTGGCTGCAAGGATGGAAACAGACCACTTGCTGAAATGGCTGCAAGCAGCGGGCCAAGTGTTTACTAAGTAGTAATACTAGAATTTCAGAGAGAGCGGCTGTGCAAGGGCCTGGAATGAGAGTTAAGGCGAATACCCGGATACTGAATTTCGAACGCTTCAGCTCTGATTATCCGGAGTTCTTGATCAGCTCTCGAAAAGAAAGACAGGGGTGATCGCACCGGGCTGAAGCGATTTGTGGATCGCTACAGCCGCAATCCGTAGAGACGCAGCGAATGCTACGTTTCTACACTGAAATACAGCGTTGGTACTTGCTTCAGCATCTCGGTCAGGATGCAACCTCTTCCAACCCCGGGACCTCGGCTTCGATGTCGCCTTCCTCCACAGCGAGTGCCTTATGTCTGCGCGCGACGAGCACATAGATTGACGGCACCACGAACAACGTAAACATGGTTCCGATGATCATGCCGCTGACCAGCATGATTCCTATGCTGTTACGGGCGCCGGCCCCAGGACCTTTGGCCAGCACAAGCGGGAAGTGGCCGACCACGGTAGCGGCCGTGGTCATGAGGATCGGGCGCAGCCGGGTGGATGCGGCCTCAATGACCGCAGCCAGCTTTTCTCTTCCTTTTTCCTGGAGATGGTTGGCAAACTCCACGATGAGGATGCCATTCTTCGACACCAAACCCACCAAAGTAATCAGTCCCACCTGGCTGTAGATATTCAGCGTCGTCAAACCCAGGAAGGAGAACATCAGCGCGCCGGAGATGGCCAGCGGTACCGAGCCGGCAAGAATGATGAAGGGATCGCGGAAGCTCTCGAACTGCGCGGCCAGCACCAGGTAAATCAGGACCGCCGACAGCATGAAGACGCCGAGAAACTTGCTGCCTTCGGTGCGGAGCTGACGCGACTCACCAGCGTAGTCAACCGTGAAACCCTGCGGCAAAATGATCTTGGCCTGCTCTTCCAGGAAGCGCAATGCCTGGTCTAACGGGACCCCAGGCGGGATCACGCCCTGAATGCGCACCGCGTTGAGCTGCTGAAATTTGTTCAGTTGCCGCGGTTCGGTGGTGGTCTTCAGGCTGGCAAAAGTGGACAGTGGGACAAGTTTGTCATTCGATCCTTTGATGTAGATTTGCGACAGTTGATCGGGCGTGAGGCGTTCCACACGCTTGACCTGGGGAATGACCTTGTAACTCCGGCCCTGGATGCTGAAGCGGTTGACATAGTTTCCGCCGAACAGGGTTGAAAGATCCTTGCCTGCCTGGCTCAGATCAACGCCCTGGGAGCGGAGTTTGTCGCGGTCGAACACGACCTCGGTCTGCGGCTGGTCAAACTTCAGGTCAGAATCGGCATAGATAAATATGCCACTCTGAAAGGCCTTGGCCACGAGTTGGTTGGCAAACTGCGCGAGCTGTTGCGGCTCGGCAGCGGAAGCAATTACAAAATCGACAGGGAAACTTCCACCGCCCGGCAGCGGCGACGGCGTCAGCGGGATCACGCGAACCCCCGCAATCTGCGACAACGGCCCGGCAGACTGGATAAGAAGCTGCTGCGCGGTCTTGGTGCGTTGGCTCCAGGGTTTGGTTACCATGCCGCCGAAGCCGCCGGTGGGGTTGGTGATCTGAAAGATGCTCGCGCTCTCGGGCATTTTGTGGTAGATGTCGTAGATCTCAGATGTATACAGCCTGGTCTGATCGATGGTGGAGTTAGGGGAAGCCTGGATCACTCCGAAGACCACGCCCTGGTCTTCGGCCGGCGCCAGCTCCCGCTGCGAGAACATGTAGAACGGCACAATCAACAGCACCACAATGATCCACACGCCGAAAACCACGGGCCGGTATTGCAATGTGTGAGTCAAGGTACGCGTATAGAGGTTGCGCACATTGTCGAAGCGGCGATTCACCCAGCCCGAGAAGCCGCGCTCGGTATCCCCGGCGCGCAGAAGCTTGGACCCCATCATCGGCGACAGGGTCAGCGCGACAACTCCCGATATGATTACCGCCCCCGCGAGGGTGAAAGCGAATTCGCGGAACAGGGCGCCCGTCAAACCTCCCTGGATGCCTACAGGGGCATACACCGCGGCCAGCGTGATGGTCATTGCGATGATCGGACCGACCAGCTCACGAGCAGCGTCAATTGCCGCATGATACGGAGTCTTGCCCATATGAAGGTGCCGCTCGACGTTCTCCACCATGACAATGGCATCGTCTACCACCAGGCCGACCGAGAGCACGATTGCCAGCAAGGTCAAGAGGTTGATAGTGAAGCCGGCCACGAGCATCAGGAAAACGGCGCCGATCAACGAGACGGGAATCGCAATCACAGGAATCAGCACAGATCGAAACGATCCCAGGAACAAAAAGATGACTATGATAACGATGAGGAGGGTCTCGGAGAGGGTATGCAAGACCTCTTTGATCGCGTCCTGAATGTACTCGGTGGAGTCGTAAGGGATGCCGACTTTCATACCCACCGGCAACTGCGCCCGGATTTCCGGAATGGCGGCGCGGACCTTTTGAATTACATCGAGCGAGTTGGCCGTGGGGAGCACCCAGATTCCCATGAAGGTCGCCGACTCACCGTTGAAGCGGACATCCTCGTCGTAGTTCTCAGCTCCCAGTACCACGTCGGCGATATCGCCAAGACGAACTATAGTCCCCTTATCTTGCTTCACCACCAGTTGGCGGAACTCTTCTGCGGTGCGCAGATCGGTGTTGGCCACCAGGTTCACCGATACCATCGAGCCTTTTGTCTTTCCCAGCGCCGAAAGGTAGTTGTTGTTAGCGAGCGCATCATGCACCGCCGACGGCGTAATGCCAAGGGCCGCCATCTTTTCCGGCTTCAGCCAGACGCGCATGGCGAAGGTGCGTTGTCCGAGAATATCGGCGCGCTGCACGCCGCTGATGGCGCTCAGCTTGGGCTGCACAACGCGCGTCAAATAATCGGTGATCTGGTTCTGGTCAAGGTCGGCGGAGGAGAACCCAAGATACATTGAGGCAAACTGAGTATCGGCTGTCTGCAGGTCTATGACCGGCGCCTCGGCCTCAGGCGGCAGATCATTGCGAACCTGGGCCACCTTTGACTGTATCTGTGTAAGGGCCGCGTTGGTATCGTAGTTAAGCTTCAAGTGCACCGAAATCGTGCTGAGGCCCTGCGCGCTCGTCGATTCCATGTAGTCAATGCCGTCGGCGCTGGCGATCACGCGCTCCAGCGGGGTGGTAATGAATCCGCGTACGAGGTCAGCGTTCGCGCCCACGTATACCGTGGAGACCTGCACCACCGCAATGTCGCTGCGCGGGTACTGCCGCACGCTCAGCGAACGGATCGATTGCAGGCCCGCGATCAGAATCACCAGGCTGACTACCATTGACAGGACTGGCCGCTTGACGAAGAGATCTGTAAACTTCATTCTCTAATCCTTCTTAACCTATGCCCGTTCTTAACCTATGCCCGTTCTTAACCTATGCCCGTTTTAATTTTTACTGTGCCTCTTGTTCCACCGTCACCGTTTGCATTTGTCATCCTGAGCGCCGTTTTTTGGCGCGAAGGATCTTGAGTTTCTTGTCCGAGCAACACTACTTTATCAAGCACAGAAAAAACTAAACCGCTCTAATTGTCTTCGGGTTTGGGGGCCGGGTTGTTTTCCGGCTGGATCTTGTTGTTGACCGCCACCGCCGCGCCGTTGCGCAGCTTGAAGACACCCGAGGTCACAACCTCATCACCCGGGTTTACGCCGGAGACGACGCCAACCTGATCGCCGCGTGAACCCTCTACCTTCACGAACTGCTGGCGTACGCCGCGGTAGGTTTTTCCGTCCGGGCTTTTGAGATCTGTGACAATAAAGACCGAATCACCGAAGGGAGCGTAGCTGATCGCCGAGGCCGGCAACGGGAGCACAGAACGCTTGGCGCCCACGCCTACCTCAACTTGGACAAACATGCCAGGACGCAGCTTGCCTCCCGGATTGGCCAGCGTTGCCTGCACCTGAACATTACGTGTGGCCTGATCAACCACTGAATCGAGGGCATTCACGCGGCCGGTGAACTCGAGGCCCGACAGATTCTCGGTTGTGAGCCGTACATTGTCTCCTACTTTTACCTGACCAATAACGTCTTGCGGCACGCTGAAGTCTACGTAGATCGGATTCACTGACTGCAGAGGGACAATCGCACTGCCGGCAGCCAAATATTGCCCAAGATTGACCTGGCGGATACCCAGCACTCCGGAGAATGGCGCGCGGATTGTCTTCCGATCAATCGTCGCACGGATTTCCCCAACGTTTGCTTCCGTCTGCTTTTGGTCCGCCATGGCTTTGTCGTAATCCTGTTTGGAGATCACGCCTTCCTTTTGCAGTTCGTTATAACGGGCATAGTTGATCTTGGCGAGATCGCGCTGCGCCTCCGTGGCGGCCAACTGGGCCCGCTCCTGGCGCGTGTCGAGCTGTACGAGCACCTCGCCCTGTTGCACCGGCTTGCCGGAATCGAAGTTGATCCGGTCGACCGTGCCGGGCAGATCGGCGCTCACGGTGACACCATGCACGGCTTCCATCGTTCCCACAACGCTCAGCGTTGTCGGCCACGTCTCCTGTTTAGCGACAATCGTCGTGATCGCCTCCGGAGGCGGCTGGAAAGAGTGAGCCTGCACGGCTGCCTGAATTTGCCGTGTCTTAAAATAGCCGAGGGCAGCGATGACGACTACCGCCACCGCGAGCATCAGAAGCATTCGTTTCGCCATAATCTCCTCTACATCCGGACAACTGTTGAAATACCTCAGCGCTGATCACAATACATTGCCAGGCGACTACCGTTGCCAAGCTGGTTATTCATTAATTTTATTGAATCACAGCCGTACGTGCCTATACAAAAACCAGAATCATCGGATTCACAGACTGACAGAAAGATGCAACTTTTCGATCAGCGCTTCCCGGGCCGGCGACAGTCAAAAATTTACTGCGTACGACAAACTGTATTACCAGATCGGGTATCAAGACACCATTTTATCTGTGCCTTCCTCTTGCTCATAACCTTACGACGAACGAAGCACCGCGGAATCGACAGACACTTCAAGAAAAGTGACGAGAATAAACGCAACAACCCCCTGGTAGCTTTTTTGACGTGGCTACATCAGTTAGGTCAACTCAAGGAGGGCGTGACTCAGTTCGATCGCGTTTGTTAAGACAAATGCCGTAGTCCCAAATTTAGAATAGCGCGGATTCAGAAAAGGGACACCAAGCAGTCCGGATTTTTTTATGAACTGGTTCGGGAAACCAGCCCAATGATTCAACCTGTCCCGGTCTGCCGTGAATGACTCAATTTCCCAATCGTCTGCCTTGCCGCGCGATATCCCGTGGCCATGGCTCCGTGAACCGTGCCGTGGTGGCCCTCGTACTCGGTCGCCTCCCCGGCAAAAAAGAGCGTGTGCTGCACCGGCTGAGACAGCAGGCGTTGCGCATTTTCCCCACCCACGGCAACGTAACTGTAGGCGCCACGCGCAAATGGGTCTGAGTGCCAGTCATGTGTATAGAAAGAAGCCAGGCGCTCTTCCAAAAAAGACACCTCGATTCCCAAGAGCCGGCCCAGCGCGGCCAGAGCTTCCGTACATATGAACGACGCGGGTTTGCGCCACAGCGGAGCCGAGCGGTCACCGGGAGACCAACCGGTGAGCACGGGCACACGCTCAGGCATACGACTCCACCAAGTCGGGAAGACGGGGTCTGACGAAAACAAGAAACTTAAGTCTTTGAGCGCTGACTGTCTGCGTATCGGAAGGCTTTCCCAAAAGCTCTCTCGAAAACATAGGGTGATCCGCACCACTTGGCCCATTCTGAGCAGGCCGGCAGCCTGGCGCACTTTCTCTGGCAGCGGCGGATCAAAGCGCACATACCCCGGTTCGTCTGCGCCTGCCTGCAACACACCCAGGGGCAGAGTCACGATGGCGGCCCGCGCCGTCAAGGTCTCAGGGGTTTGTGTTTGCGCGGCCATCGTGTCTACGCTGACCTCGCCTTTGCGCCAGCGAATTGCAGTGACGATTCGGCCGGTCAGCAGTTCCACCCTGCGCGGGTCCAGCCGGGAGCAGAGGCTGTGCACGAGCTTTTGATATCCGCCCTCGATGCGAAAGGCGCTGTCTCCATGAATTTTTTCCTCAGCCCTCCGCTCCCGCAGCAGGGAATTAACGCTGATTTCATCGATGCGCGCGGCATTGAACCCCTCGATGTAGGCGGCAGCCCACTTTTTTCGTGCTTCCTGGCTGGGAGTGGGACAGCACTCCTGCAGAAATTCCTGGAAAGACCAGTCCTGCTTGCGTCGCTTCATCTGCCGCAAAACTTTGTCAACTTCGGAAAAGAAGCCGTGGGGATGCTGCAGCCTGCCTTCCTCGATGCGCCACTCCGCTCCGTCTGCTTCGATCAGTTGGAGCTTGTCTTTTTTAGCCAGCGAGAAAATTTCCCTCGGCCTGCCATGAACAAATTCGGCGCCCATCTCAGCAGGAGAATCGGTTTCCGGATCATGCGCGGTAAAGATGCGGCCCCCAACCCGTTTACTGCCTTCGAGCAGCGTAACTTCAACACCGGCGGAAGACAGCTGGCCGGCCGCTGCCAGCCCGGCAACCCCGGCGCCAATCACGATGACCTGCTCGCGCTCGGCTCGTGTTTTCTTTCTTCGCGCCATACGAGTTTGTTTGATTCAATTCAACGTCGTGATTCTGCTAAGAAACTGGTCTTATTTTGCTTTAAGGAGTGTCATCCTGAGCGCAGTCCGAGCGACGTAGGAGCGAGGGCGGAGTCGAAGGACCCCGAGGATGTGTCGAGTTCCAATATCGCATCAAGGCATTCTTTGGAGGGTCTGATGCATGCAGTGCGATCATTTGAAAATATCTCGACAAAGCCAGAAGCTTGGTTTTTTTCAATTCACGAAGTCCCGTTTTTCAATTTCTGATATAACGTGTGCTTCACCATGAGGCCGTCCATGAAATTGTTATTGTCCGTTCTGCTTCTCTCCTCGTGCGCGTTAGCGCAATCCCCGCAATATGATGTCTTGATTCGCAATGGCCGCGTCGTGGATGGCAGCGGCAATCCCTGGACCTACGCTGATGTCGCCATCATCGGCGACCGCATTGCTTTTATTGGCCACGCTGATGCAAACGTCACCGCCAAACGCACCATCGATGCCGCCGGGCTTGTGGTTGCGCCCGGCTTCATTGATATGCTGGGACAATCGGAACTCAACCTGCTGATTGACCGCCAGGCAGTCAGCAAACTGACTCAGGGCATTACTACAGAAATCACAGGCGAGGGCGAATCCATCAGCCCGCAGACCGACAGTACGATTGCCGCGAACAAAGATTTTCTCGATCACTACAAGCTCACCGTAGATTGGACCTCGCTCGATGGCTACTTCCGCCGCCTGGAAAAGCAGGGCTCGGGCATTAACCTGGGCACCTATGTGGGCGCGGCCCAGTTGCGCGAAGTTGTGATCGGACGCGACAACCGTCCACCCACCGCTGACGAGCTGAAGCAGATGCAACAGATGGTGGAAGACGCCATGGACGATGGCGCCATGGGGGTCTCTTCCGCCCTGATTTACTCTCCCGGCAGCTACGCCCAGACCGATGAGTTGATTGCCTTGGCCCAGACGGCGGCGCAGCATGGTGGTATTTATGCCTCGCACATTCGCAACGAAGGCGATTCGGAGATGGAGGCCCTTAGCGAAGCCTTCCGCATCGGTCGCGAGGCCCACATCCCGGTAGAGATTTTTCACCTGAAAAGCGCCGGACGCGCCAATTGGGGAAAGATGCCGCAAGTGATTGCCGCGATCGAGAAAGCTCGAGCCCAGGGCATTGATGTCACTGCCGATCAATATCCGTATATTGCATCGGCCACTTCTTTGGGTGCGACAATTCCCGCCGCCTGGCACGCCGGCGGTACAGATTCGTTCATTGCGCGCTTGCAGGATCCGGCGACGCGGGCTGCCATCCGCAAAGAGCTCGAGTCGGCTTCCGGCAAAGAGGTGGAAAACATGTGGCACGGCGCCGGCGGCCCCGAGGGAATCATGGTGGTTTATGTCCTGAATCCCGAGCTGAAGAAATATGAGGGCAAAACCATCGCGCAGATCGCGAGCGCAGAAAACAAAGATCCCATGGATGCGCTCTTCGATTTTGTCATCGCCGACCATGACAATACCGGCGCCGTTTATTTCAGCATGAGTGAAGATGACGTCAAGCTGGCCATGCAACAGCCCTGGGTGAGTGTGGATAATGACTACGGCGCCATCAACCCGGAAGGCCCTCTGGGCGATAGCAAATCGCATCCCCGCGCTTATGGCGCATTTCCTCGTATTTTAGGCAAGTATGTGCGTGAAGAGCATGTGCTCCGCCTGGAAGATGCTGTCCGCAAATTTACCTCATTGCCGGCGCAGCATATGAAGCTGGAGCTGCGCGGCCTGCTGCGTCCCGATTATTTTGCCGATATAACAATTTTTAATCCGGAGACGGTGCACGATGTCGCCACGTTTGATGATCCCAATCGAACTTCCGTGGGAATCGAATATGTGTTCGTCAATGGCGTCCTGTCGCTGGAGCACGGCCATGTCACCGGCCAGGTCGGCGGACGTCCGCTGCGCGGCCCCGGATGGTTGGGGCGAGGCTCATCGCCCGAAGGCTTGCCCGTTAAAGGAAAGATTCAGGGTGTCATCACCGATGAAAACGGCTGGCCCGTCGGCCGCGTCAACATTGATCTCAAAAATTCGTCCGGGAAAACCGTGGGAACTTTCCGAACCCGCTACGATGGCCGCTACGCCATCGTTTACGAATCACCTTGCCTGCATTGCACCCTGCATGTCGCGCGCCTGGGCTACGGCTCAGCCGAACGGCAATTGGATTACAACGGGGCCAATTCGCTATGGTTCAGCTTCGCGCTGGCGCACCCGGCCACGCCAAACAAGCGATCAAAATAGTTCTGTCACAGTCTTTCAAATCTGCGCTCATCTGCGTTGATCTGCGGCAAGGTTTTGTTGTTTTTGTGCCAAAAAACTGGCAACTGGCAACTGACCGCTGGCAACTGCTTTTCATCTTGCATTCCTTGATATGTGACGGTTTAATATCAGGATACATAAACCTCCCCATTTTTAGGTAACTGACCGGCATTCCGGCTCAAGAGCTTGCGGAAAAACTCGAAGTACGAGAAGACAAGTATCAGGGCCCAAGTTGGTCCGAAAGAACTGATTTAAGTTATTGATTCTTTTTGTAGCGCGTTCAACAACAAGCTTTGTATCAGGGCACGACTTTACGGACTGCGGGAAAACTCTTCATGTGTGAAGACAGGTATCAGGGCGCGACTTCAGTCGTGCCATTTAGGGCCTTAAAAAACGCGGGCTTTAGCCCCTGAGGTTTGAATGTGGGGAGCGAAAAGATTTTTTGAAACAATCTCTGAAAAAATTGGTTCGATCCAGGCTGGTGATGATCTGTGTGCCGTTCTTCTTGCTGGCTCTTCCCGCCAATATGGCAGCACAACAGGTGACGGTGGGCGACCCCACTCAAAACAATGGTTTGAGTTTTGTGGATGCCACCAGTCACACCAGCAGCACGGTGGTTCATGTAGGCGACACCGTGCAGTGGACGTGGGGAGCGGACCCTATGAAGCACTCCACCACCTCCGGGACTTGCGTGGGCGCGGTTTGCCAGACAACACCATTTTGGGATTCGGGAGAGTCGTTTAAACCAAATACCTTCAGCCGCATTTTCAATAACCCCGGCTTGTTCCCTTATTTCTGCACCGTGCACGACTCCGCCATGACAGGGACAGTGCGCGCGCTGCCCACGCCTGCAACATTTGCTTCGGGCACCCCAGTGACCGTGGGCGCACAGCCATCAGCGGTTGCGGTCGGTGACTTTAACGGTGACGGGAAACTTGACTTAGCGGTTGCGAACCACGGCAGCAACTCGATTACGATTCTTCTCGGCAACGGCAGTGGGATGTTTACGACCGCTTCCGGCAGCCCCATTACGGGAGGGATGTTGAGTAGCCCTATTTCGATTGCGGTTGCTGATTTCAATCAAGACGGAAAAATGGACTTGGCGGTCGCCAACAGCGGAAACTCGAGCATCACTATCCTACTGGGTCACGGAGACGGCACCTTCACAGCAGGAACGCCGATCATCCTTGCATCGCCGGTTCTGGCCGTGGCTGCCGCTGACTTTGACGGCGACGGAAATCAAGACCTCGCGGTAACCATCAATCCCGCGTCGAGTCCAACGCAAAATAATGTAGCCATCCTGCTGGGCGACGGCATGGGCGGTTTTGCCGTGCCTGCCTTCTTCTCTACGGGAGGCTCGGTTCCAAATTCGCTGGTGGCCTTCGATTTCAACCATGACAACAAGCCCGACCTGGCAGTCACCAACGCCGCCAGCAGTAATCTCAGTGTTTTTCTGAATATGAGCAGCCCTGGCTCGGTGAGCTTTGCGACGGCCACGAATATCACGACGGGCATTTCTCCGCACGGAATTACGGCCGGCATCTTCAATGATGGACAAGGAAATCCCACCCCAGGCATCGCCGTGGCTAACGAGGGCGGCAACAACAACTCGGTTAGCGTTTTTTTGGAAGATACGATGGGCGACTTTGTGGCGGCTTCGGGCAGTCCCTTCCCTGTGGGCAGGGCGCCCATGGCGGTTGTAACCGGCGACTTCAACGGAGACGGGTACCTGGATCTGGCTGCCATCAATACCGGCGATAACTCAGTCACAACTTTGATGAACGACGCCGCCGGCAGTTTTACCTCCTTCACGACGATCAGCCCCATTTCTTCGCCCCAGGCCATTGTGGCCGGCGACTTTAATGGAGACAACAAACCTGATCTGGCCGTGGTCAACTTCTTACCCGACAGTGTTTCGATTCTGCTCAATGCCACCACATTCCCGCCCGCAACGCCAGGACCGGCGACGCACTTTGGCATTGCCGTTCAAAGCAACGGGCCGCTGTCGCCGGAGGGAAATCCCACCACGACAGCCGGACTTCCGGTCCAAATCACGGTCACCGCTTACGATGCTTATCAGAAGATCGCCACCGGTTACGTCGGAACCGTGCACTTCGACAGCTCCGACGGCCAGGCAGTGCTCCCGGCCGATTACTCGTTTACAGGCTCAGGCATGGATAACGGTGTGCATGTATTTACCGTTACCTTGAAGACAGCCGGTATCCAGATCATTGATCTCCACGATACCGGCAATCCGCTTATAAATGGCCGAAGTGACGACATTTTGGTGAGTCAGGCCGCGGCCAGCACATTCGCAGTCTCGGCACCAGCGTCGGTTTCTGCCGGCAACCCATTCAACTTTAGTGTCACCGCAATGGATGCCTACGGAAATCTTGCCACCAATTACGGTGGAACTGTAAAGTTCAGCAGCTCTGACACCAATGGTTGTGTGGTTCTACCTGGACAATCCATTTTGAACGGCGGCGTGGGTGTTTTCAGTGCAAAGCTCATAACCGCAGGCACCCAGACGTTGATCGCAACTGATTCCGTTAATGGCACCATTACCGGCAATACCCACATTACCGTCAATTCAGACACTCTGCATCTTGATATCGTTCCATCCCTCACCAACGTGGTTGTCGGCCAGCCTATCAGCATTACTGTGAGTGAAAGAGATACCTGCGAGAATCTTCAGACCAGCTACTCCGGAACCGTACATTTCACCAGCACAGATCCCACCCCCGCGACCCTGCCGGCCGACTACACCTTCACCGTGGGCATGAATGCTGACAACGGGATACACACCTTCACCAACGGTGTCATCTTTCACGGCGTGGGCATGCAGACTATCAGTGGAACCGACACATTCAATCAACTCTTTCCGACCAGCCCCGTCGTGAATGTCGCTTCTGCCTCCACCACAGTCTCGCTCGCCGCATTACCCAAGCAATTCGTCTTCCGGCAGTCAATCACCTTGACCGCAACAGTTCAGGTGACTCCGCCTGCCAGTGGAACGCCCACGGGGACTGTAAGTTTTTTCGACGACGGGGTTCCGCTGGTCACTCATCCACTCAGCGGCTCACAAGCCACCTTCACCAGCAACCAGTGGACGATCGGTAAACACTCTTTCACTGCGGTCTATAACGGTGATACAAACTTCCTTGCCAGCCCCTCTTCGCCCGCGGTTGTGCAATACAAATCCCCAAAGCCGCATTAAAAAGACAGTTTCAGGTTTCAAGTTTCAAAGGCAAACTCTTGCTTGGCAATCTAAAGCATTTTTATAGTTAGCGTAGACCATATCCACACCCGGCAAAACAACCGGCAGTGTTCTCGGCTGTGACGGCATTCAAGGCATCCCCTACCGCTTGCTCCAGGGCCTCTACGGTTCGCGTCTT
>Ga0209166_10000644_pt1 | contig 35387 bp, 28 predicted proteins | sample Coa_R1_3_FD_187151 | JGI IMG/M metagenome (GOLD analysis project Ga0209166, IMG submission 187151) | Surface soil microbial communities from Centralia Pennsylvania, which are recovering from an underground coalmine fire - Coalmine... | ecosystem: Environmental > Terrestrial > Soil >...
ACGCGCACGGTCTTATTCTTTTCATCGAAGCGCAGGGCGCGGATGCCGTAAACCTCCCGCGCCGTCCCCAAGGCCCGCATCTCGGCCTCACCGGGAGGCATTCCGTAGCGAAAACAAACGTCTACCGTAGTCATGAAGTCCCTTCTATTGCTGGAATGAAAACTGTGTGCCGAGAACCGGCATTCGTAAATATAAATCATGAGGATGCATTTGCAGAAATTCGGCAGTTCGCGCTGAAGAACGCGGAGCAACACCGGATCGGTAATTCAACCCTGGCGGAGGAGCGGTTGAGTCGCGGCGCAGAGACGGCGGGCATTGACATAGGGGTGGGGGGTATATGTAGAATCGTGATATGAAGACGAAGGCCAAGAAGAATCCCGAGACCGCTGTTTGCGGGTGCGAGACTACGGCCTCGCCGCGCAAAGCGGCGGCGGTTGATCCGGAGATCAAGACCCGGAACCTGCATCGCCTGAATCGTGTTGCCGGGCAGGTCCGCGGCTTGCAAAAGATGGTGCAGGAAGACCGCTATTGCGCCGACATCCTGATGCAGATTTCATCGGTGCAGGAGGCCCTGCGGGGCGTGAGCAGGGAACTGATGCGTAATCATCTGCGGCACTGCGTCACCCAGGCGGTGCAACATGGCTCCAAACAAGAGGCCGCCGGCATGTATGAAGAGATTGTCGAGTTCATGTTCAGGAACAACAAATGAGCTTTTAGCTCTTAGCCTTTAGCTTTTCTGTTTTAGCTTTTGAAAGGTTGGTTGATTGTGAATCAGACGGAGAATCAGACTACGACAGTAATCGATCCGGTATGCGGAATGAAGGTGGTCCCAGAAAAGGCCAAGGCAAAGGCCGAGCACAAAGGGCAGAGCTACTATTTCTGCTGTGCGGGATGCGCGCAGAAGTTCCAGGCCGATCCGGAAAAGTATCTGAACGCGCCTAAGTCTGCCGGCCTGATCCAGCTTCAATTTGGCGCGACAGCACCGCCTGTTGCTTCGTCGCACACAGCCGGGGACGGCCCACGGCTCACCGGGGCAGGCTGTGCCACACATGCAAATACCACATATGCAAATACAAGCAGCTCGCCGGCTGCAATATCGCCGGCCGCCCCGGGCAAGGTCGAGTACATCTGCCCGATGGATCCAGAGGTGGTAAGCGATAAGCCAGGCGCGTGTCCTATTTGCGGCATGGCGCTCGAGCCACGCACGTTCTCGCTTGATGCTGCCCCAGATGACGACACGGAATTGCGCATGATGAGCCGGCGCTTCTGGATCAGCGTGGTTCTGGCGCTGCCCCTGGTAATGGTTTCGATGGCGCAGATGTTTACAGGCCCAGATGCATCCTGGTTCAGGGCCATTGCGCCGTACTGGAATTGGGTGCAACTGGCGCTGGCGACCCCCGCCGTCCTATGGTGTGGATGGCCGCTGCTGGAGCGCGGCTGGAAGTCGTTTCTCACTCGCAATCTCAACATGTTCAGCCTGATTGCGGTGGGAATTGTAGCGGCTTACGGCTACAGCGTGGTGGCTACGCTGATGCCGGGGATTTTCCCAGCCTCGTTTCGCAGCATGAACGGAAGGCCGGATGTGTATTTTGAAGTGGCGGCGGCAATCACGGCGCTGGTCCTTCTGGGCCAGGTGCTGGAGTTAAGAGCGCGAGCGCGGACCAGCGCTGCGATACGCGCCCTGCTTGATCTTTCTCCTAAAATTACTCACCGCGTAGCCAATGGCACGGAATCGGACGTGTTGCTGGGCGAGGTGCAGGTCGGCGATGTGTTGCGCGTACGTCCAGGCGAAAAGGTGCCGGTAGATGGCACGGTGCTGGAAGGGGAGAGCGCGGTGGATGAATCCATGATCACCGGCGAATCCTTCCCGGTAGACAAAGAACCGGGCGCCAAGGTCATTGGCGCAACTCTGAACACCACCGGTTCATTCACCATGCGGGCCGAGCGCGTAGGCAGCGAGACCCTGCTGGCACAGATCGTGCGCATGGTGAGCGAGGCGCAACGCAGCCGCGCTCCCATCCAGCGGATTGCCGATGTTGCAGCCGCGTACTTTGTGCCCGCAGTCTTCGCGGCTGCGCTGATTACGTTTGTTGTCTGGGCGTGGATTGGGCCAGCCCCGCGCATGGCGCACGCCCTGGTTGCCGCGGTGGCGGTGCTGATTATTGCCTGCCCGTGTGCATTGGGGTTGGCTACGCCAATGTCCATCATGGTGGGGACGGGACGTGGCGCCGCCGCCGGCGTCCTGATCAAAAAGGCTGAAGCCCTGGAGGCCATGGAAAAAATCGACACCCTGGTTGTAGATAAGACCGGAACCCTCACTGAAGGCAAGCCTGAGCTGGTGTACATTGCGCCTCTTGGCAGTTTTGATGAAGCCGAGGTTCTGGCTCTAGTTGCCAGCGCGGAACGCAACAGTGAGCATCCCCTTGCGCGGGCGATTGTGCGCGCGGCTGAGAGACGTGGCTTGCCCATTCGTCCCAGCACCGGCTTTCGATCTGTTACCGGGGCAGGAATTGAAGCAATAGTAGATGGAAAATCCATAACTATCGGTAATCAAAGGCTTTTTTACGAACTTGGAATAGCCGTCGATAGCACGTTACAACAGGCAGAGCAGATGCGCCGTGATGGCCAAACCGTTACGCTGGCCGCGGTCAACAGGAAGCCGGCTGCGTTGCTGGGGGTTGCCGATCCCATGAAAACAACCACTCCCGAGGCTCTGCAGGCGCTGCAAGAAGAAGGCGTCCGCGTGATGATGCTCACTGGCGACAATCAGGTCACCGCTGGAGCGATAGCGGCTCGGTTAGGATTGCAGGAATTTCGCGCCGAGGTTTCGCCCCAACAGAAGCTGGAGGTCGTCAAGCGATTGCAGGCTGAGGGAAGAAAAGTGGCCATGGCGGGCGATGGCGTTAACGACGCTCCGGCGCTGGCGCAAGCCAACGTAGGCATCGCCATGGGCACTGGAACCGACGTGGCCATAGAAAGCGGAGACATCACCCTGGTGAAAGGCGACTTGCGCGGAATCTTGCGCGCCCGCAGGCTGAGCGAGGCCACGATGCGCAATATCCGGCAGAATTTGTTTTTTGCCTTTGTGTACAACGCCCTGGGCATACCCATCGCTGCCGGGGTGCTGTATCCGTTCATGGGAATTCTGCTAAGCCCTATGCTTGCTGCCGCTGCTATGAGCCTCAGCTCGGTCAGCGTGATCAGCAACGCGCTGCGGTTGCGAAGAGTGAAGCTCTGAGTTATTGCAGAAGCACGCAGAAAGGCCTTAACCGCAGAGGACGCTGAAGAACGCGGAGGCTGCTTTCTCAATTGCGTTGGAGGTCCGATTTTCTAGAGTTGCCGCAGGTATTGCAATATCTCGGGCTTGGTCCACTCGACCGCACCGATAAATTTGCGGCGGATGACGCCCCGGGTATCGATGATGAAAGTTTCAGGATATCCGTCCGTTTTGTAAAGCAGGCCGCTCTTTTGCTCGGAATCGTGGACAGTGAGTAGATTGATGTTATGTTCGTGGAGGAAGCGGTGATAAGCGTCGTCGTCCTGGTCCAGGCTGACGGCAAGCACATTGACGCGGTCTTTCATCTGCGATTGCATGGCGATCAGCGAGGGAAGCTCCTCGATGCATGGCGCGCAATTGGAAGCCCAGAAGTTCAATACGATAACCTTGCCGCGCAGGTCGTGCAGGGAAACAGAGCGGTCGGAATCTTGCACGGTGAAATCGGGGGCCGGCCGGCCAACCAGGCCTGGTTGAGTGCCACGGTCGCAGCCGCAGGCCAGCAGAAACGCTAGCAGGAGTCCCGCCCAGCAAGCTATCTTTTTCGGCATAACGTGCATAGTCCGTATAATAAAAGAGTTCCACATGTCAGGTCATGGGCCGGTTGACAAATCTGAAGTGACCCCATGGCCGTATTATTTTCTGGCAACCGCGGCATTTTGCCGTAGCAAAAATTTTATAGTGCTTCCACCCTCTTCTGACAATCTATAACTCCAGAAGCGGGAGGCAAATACCGGAGAGATGAATGATTTATCTGACGCGACGGGTTGAATTCTCCGCCTCGCATTATTATCACAGTCCGGAATTTTCTGACGAAGAAAATCGCCGCATCTTCGGCAAATGCAATAATCCCCACGGTCATGGGCATAACTATATTCTGGAAGTGACGGTAAAAGGGGAAATTGATTCCAAGTCGGGCTTTGTGATGGACCTGAAGCAGTTGAAAGACATCATGAACCGCGAGGTGGTAGAGGCGCTCGATCACCGGAATTTGAATAAAGAGGTGCCGGAATTCGCGCAGCAGATCCCGACTTCGGAGAACATCGCCATCGCTATCTGGAACCGGCTGACGCCCAACTTGAGGCTGGCGCAACTGCATCGCGTACGGTTGTATGAGACAACAGACTTGTTCGTGGATTTCTACGGAGAGGCATGAAGGCCCATCTGACCCGGCGGTATAGATTTTCAGCATCGCACCGGCTGCATAACGACGCGTTGTCGGCCGAAGAGAACATGGCCGTTTACGGCAAGTGCAATAATCCGTATGGCCACGGGCACAATTACATCGTGGAGGTCACAGTGAGCGGCCAGGTAGATCCGCGTACGGGCATGGTGTGCAATCTTGCGAACCTCGATAAATTCGTGAAACAAGAGATTGTGAAACGCTACGACGACGGAAACCTGAACACGATGGAAGAATTCCAGAAACTGGTTCCTACCACCGAGAATTTATGCGTGGAAATTTTTGGCCGCCTGCAAAACGGATTTCATTCGGCGAAGGTGGAGAAGGTGCGGATTGAAGAGACTATGATGAATTCATTCGAATACGCCGGCGGCAGGGAATTGGCGTACTGATGGGAAAGGGAAGAGAGATGAAGCCAGCATCGGAGCCGGTCTCGCTGACCGGAGCCACTTCAGAAGAGCTGCTGCGTGAATTGCTCGTGCGGCTGGGCGAGGACCCGGAGCGCGAAGGATTATTGCGCACGCCGCAGCGCATGGCCCGCGCCTTGCAGTATCTGACCAAAGGCTACCAGGAAGACCCGGAACAACTGCTCAAGAACGCCCTGTTTACCGTGGACTACGACGAGATGGTCATCGTGAAAGACGTAGAGATGTTCAGCCTGTGCGAGCACCACATCCTGCCATTTTTCGGGAAGGTCCACGTCGCTTATATCCCGAAGGGCAAAGTGATCGGCCTAAGCAAGATCCCGCGTCTGATAGATGCCTTTGCCCGCAGATTGCAGGTGCAGGAAAGGCTGACCACGCAGATCGCCGAGTGCATCCAGAGCGCCATCAATCCTGAAGGAGTAGGAGTTGTAATCGAAGCCCGCCATCTGTGCATGATGATGCGCGGAGTGGAAAAACAACACTCGGCGGCAGTGACCTCTTCGATGCTGGGCTCGTTCCGCGAACAACACCAGACCCGCGAAGAGTTTTTGTCGCTGATCCGGCAGAAAAGCAGCAACGGGTTCTGAAGCCGCTTTGCTGTAGAGACGCAGCTTGCTACGTCTCCTGATTGAAGTGCCACTGCTCTTAGTCATTGAACTCAGAATGTCAATAAAATCAAAAGAACCCACACGAAATACCAACGTGTTGCAAGGCAAAGTTGCTGTTGTCACCGGCGCCAGCCGGGGCATCGGTTTGGCAATCGCGGAAGCATTGGCGGCCGCCGGATGCAAGCTGTGCATCACCGCCCGCCATGCCGGCGCATTGGGGCGTGCCGCGCAACTGCTTAAGCCGCACAAGACGCAAGTATTCGTAAAGATCTGCGATGCTGGCGATCCTGAATCGGTTACGGAATTGTTTCAGGCGGTCAAAAAACAATTCGGAAAAATCGATATCCTCATCAACAATGCCGGCATGGCGCATCCACTGGCAGACATCGAAAAGCTGGAATGGGAGACATGGCAACAAGTGTTGCGGGTCAACCTCTCCGGGTTATTTCTGGTCACCCGTTCAGCGTTGCCGCTCATGAATGCACATGGCACGATTGTGAATAATCTGTCGGTTGCGGCTAAGCAGGTGTTCAAAGGCATGTCCGCGTATTGCGCCTCGAAATTCGGCGCTTTGGGTTTTACCGAGGCTTTGCGCGAAGAGGTGCGTGGGCGTGGCATCCGCGTATTAGCTCTGATTCCCGGCGCGGTGGATACGGAAATCTGGCAGCAGTTCTGGCCGGAGGCGCCGCGCGAGCGCATGCTTTCGCCGGAAGTAGTTGCCCAGGCAGTACTGCATGCCATCAGCGTGCCCGCCGGAACGGCGGTTTCTGAGTTGGCGATCGGGCCGGTGGCCGGAACACTATAAATCGTAGCTAGTTGGTGAGGAGCTTACCGCTCTCGTGTTATCTTCATCTGCCGATGCGTTCTGCCAAAATCCTCTATGTAGTTGCCATCTTCCTGAGTAGCTCTCTGCTTTTTCTGGCGGAGCCCATGGCGGGCAAGCGATTGCTTCCGCTGCTCGGCGGTTCGGCGGCGGTCTGGACCACGTGTTTGGTCTTCTTTCAAACCGCCCTACTGTTGGGATACCTCGGCGCCCACGCGCTTACCACGCGCCTGTCAATGCGCGCGCAAGCGATCACGTATTCCGTTTTGCTGGTCCTCTGCCTGGCGCAACTCAGCCGCAATGTTAACCCTAATTTGCACGCTAACCCGGCGCACCCGATCATCAGCGTGCTTTGGCTGCTGACGTTACTCATCGGCGTGCCGTTTCTGGTTCTATCTGCCACCAGTCCGCTGCTGCAGGCCTGGTATGCACGCTCTATGTCCGCTCCAGTCGCGGGAGGTGAGGGACTCGTAACCACCTCTCAGCCCTATCGTCTGTTTGCTGTCTCCAACGCGGGTTCGCTGCTGGCGTTGGTGATTTATCCTTGGCTAATCGAACCACACTTCAGTCTGCGCCAGCAAAGCATCGTGTGGACGGCAGGCTTCCTGGCATTCGCCGGCGTGTGTGCGAGCATCGGATACTCAATTCGCAACTCGCCAACCATCTCGGAAGCAAAGCCGGAAGGAATGCTCTCTTCGCCAGAATCTATTTCGACTGCCGCAGACCGCATCTTGTGGGTGTTGCTGGCAGCTTGCGGATCGCTGCTGCTCTCCGCGGTTACGAACTACCTCAGCCAGAACGTTGCCGCCGTCCCCCTGCTTTGGATCATCCCGCTCGTCATCTACTTATTGAGCTTTGTGGTTGCCTTCAGCAGCGAACGGTGGCGGCCACGCTGGCTGGTTTTGTGGTTGTTTCCTGTTGCCCTGGCGCCGGTAGTATATGTGCTCTACGATCCGGACCTTGCGCGTCTGGCGTCTCTTCTGCATGTTTCCGAAGTAAACATCTCTCTACCATGGATGATTACGCTTTTCTGCGCGGCCCTGTTCTTCACTTGTCTGTTCTGCCACGCTGAGCTTCACCGGAGGCGCCCCGCTCCGCGGCGGCTCACGGCGTTCTATCTCTGCATTGCCCTGGGAGGAGCGCTGGGCGCAATCTTTGTTGGCGTGGTCGCGCCGGTTTTCTTTACCGGCAACTACGAACTCGCTTGTGGATTGGTCCTGGCGACAGCCCTGGGCGTTGCCGTAACCTGGAAGACAGGGCAGAAGGCACGATGGATGACGCGCATCTTCTGGATGGCCGCAACCGTAGCCATGGTGAAGCTGGTTTTTGTTCAGGTCCGATACGACCAGGCTGACTTGTTCCTGCAAGTCCGCAGTTTCTATGGAACGTTGTTTGTGAACCAAACCATCGAGCCGCCTGACGCCAAGCTTACGCGCACCCTTTATCACGGCACGATTGAGCATGGGAAGCAGATCTTTACGCCCGATATGCGCGCCGAACCCACGACTTATTATGCCCGCGACTCAGGAGTAGGGCTGGCGCTTGATCTGTGTTGCAAAAAAAGACCGCGCAGGATTGGAGTGATCGGGCTGGGTACCGGTACATTGGCCGCCTACGGACGCCCGGGAGACGTGTTTCGTTTCTATGAGATCAATTCACAGGTGGAAGGCATTGCACGCGATGTGTTCGCCTACCTTCGCGAATCGGCAGCCACAATAGAGATTGTTCCTGGCGACGCCCGCATCTCGCTCGCCGGCGAGCCTCCGCAGCAATATGACGTATTGGTCGTGGATGCTTTCTCGGGTGATGCCATACCCGTTCACCTGCTCACCACCGAGGCGCTCGATTTGTATCGCCGTCACCTGCAACCCTCGGGTATTATCGCCTTTCATGTGTCGAACCACTTCCTTAATTTGGCGCCCGTGGTGCAACAGCAGGCCGAGCACGCAGGCCTGCAAACTGCCTATATCATCTCGTCTGATGATGACGATCGCGCCGCCTTCAGTTCCGATTGGGTGCTGGTTACCGCAAATACGGAATTCCTCTCCCGCTCTGAGGTCGCCGATGCAAAGGAGAAATCAATCGTCATCCCTCGCGGGCTGCGCTTGTGGACCGATGACTACAACAGCCTGCTGCCGATCTTGAAAACCGAAGAGGCCGAAAAGTGAGGAGAAGCTGCTAGCTTCTAGCTGTTTCTGGGTGTAGAAGCTGCGTGCATCATTCAATTCCAGAAGCAGCTAGTGGCTAGAGGCTAGAAGCTTTTTATTCGTACGAAAAGCGCTGTGCTCTGGCAGGGAAGAGCTTGATGAGGACCAAGCCGGCGAGAAATCCTCCGACGTGTGCCCAGACGGCCACGCCGCCGGTGTTTTGGTGAGCATAACTGATCGTGCTGGCTGCTCCCGTAAGGAACTGCACGACAAACCAATAGCCTACGAAAATCCAGGCGGGCAGCCAGGTCAAAAAGACGAAGAAGAACGGCACCAGGGTCAAAACGCGGGCCGAAGGATAGAGCAGGAAATACGCTCCCATGACTCCGGCAATCGCCCCGCTGGCCCCCACAGTGGGAGCGGTCGAGTGCAAGTTAAAGACGGTATGTACCAGATCTGCCAGGATGCCGCATGCCAGATAGAAACCCAGATACGGCAGATGTCCGAGATGGTCTTCGACGTTGTCCCCGAAAATCCACAGAAACCACATGTTGAAGATAATGTGCCACCAGCCGCCGTGCAGAAACATTGAGGTCAGGATGGGGAAGACCGCGCTCACAAAAGTTACATGGTGGCTTCCGGAGATCCAGGCGGTGATATTGGCGGGAGTGGCGCCAAACTGGGTGAGGAAGGCGTTTAGTTCTTCCGGCCCCAGGGTCTGCTGAAAGAGAAAGATCACCACATTGAGCCCAATCAGAAAGTAGTTTACATAAGGAGTGCTGTAGCGGGGTGCGTCATCGCGGATGGGGATCATCGAAGTGAGGAATAACTATATAGAATACATGGTACAGGGTTGAGATTCAGAAAATGGATGGAGTGTTGATTCTCGATAAGCCGGCCGGCATGACTTCACATGACGCGGTCAATCGCCTGCGCCGCATCACCGGCGAGCGCTCCATAGGCCATCTGGGCACGCTGGACCCCATGGCTACCGGCGTGTTGCCCATGTTGCTGGGACGGATGACGCGGCTGGCGCAGTTCTATCTGCATTGCGAGAAAGAATACCAAGGCGAAATCCGTCTGGGATATGCCACCGATACTTATGACGCAACCGGAGAGCCCAGCGGACCTGCGGTCGCGGTAAATTGCCCGGAGGCGGAAATTCGCGCCGCCGCCGCCGGGTTCGTAGGAGTGATTGAGCAGACCCCGCCACCATACTCCGCCAAAAAAATCTCCGGTGTACCTGCCTACAAGCTGGCTCGCAAAAACCAGGCGGTCGAGCTGAAACCGGTCCGGGTCGAGATCAAGGAACTGGAGATCACCGCCGTGCAAGGAGACGTGATAAGTTTCCGCGCGCAGGTGGCGTCTGGAACCTATTTGCGCTCGATCGCTCATGATTTGGGGCGACAGCTCGGGGTAGGTGGCCATCTGGCCAGCCTTCGCAGAACAGCAGTAGGGGAGTTTGGGATTGAGGAGGCGTATGGGTTGGAAAAGCTGGACCGTATGGAGGCCAAACCATCTACTGATTTAATGTCCGATAACGAATATTATGTAAACTCACAAATAAGCCAGTACCTGCGCCATCCCCGCACACTGTTGCCAGTCTTTCCATCCATAACCGCTCCGCCTGAGACCCTGCCCCGGCTGTTGAACGGCAATCCGGTGAATCTGCCTGAATTTTCGTCCGCCAAGATGGTTAAGGTATTTCGCAATCAGACGGATTTGATTGCTGTCGTCCAGCGGGTTGCCGGGACATTGTTCCAACCCAAGGTGGTGTTAGGATGCGCCGAAGGTCAGACCGTAGAGACGGCAAAAGAATCTACGTGGTGAATTCAATTTTTGGACACGTGGCGCTTCAGCGCTAGGTATGCATAAGAATGTCGTAAGTCCCAACTTAAACCCTGTCTACACGACTGGATTTAGCAGCTCTTTTAGCTCGCGTTCAAAAGCTTGCAGTCTTTCCCGAAGCTCAGGTGTCGCCTCAATGACTTCCTGTTTGGCCTGAAACACCTGGCGGCCGTCTTTCTCGACCAAAACACCCATGACCTCGCCCATGCGCCATCCAGGCGTACCGATCATGCTTAACCCGTTCGGTGTGGATTCAAACAATGCGATGCACTGGTTACGGACGATGCCTACGGCCTGCGGAAAGCGCTCAAATTGTTCAATATCAAAACCGGCCTGGTAGATGCGGGCAAGTTGTTCGGCAGGATCAGGCATAAATGCAGCTACTAGCTCCTAGCTTCTAGCTGTGTCTGAGCATGAAGCTTGTCTGCATCATCCAGTCCCAAAAACAGCTAGAAGCTAGTAGCTAGCGGCTTCTCTTACATCTTATAGCGGCCCAGGTCCTCATCATTAAGCGATTCCAGCCATTTCCGCAGCTCATCGGAGCTGACGCGCTCATTGATCGAGCTGGCCAGCTTGGACGATTTCAGAACCTCATCCTCGACATAAATTGGGCAATCGAGACGCAAGGCGAGAGCTAAGGCGTCTGAGGGGCGTGAATCTATGCTGATGACGTGGCCGTCGCGCTCCATCCAGATGACGGCATAAAAAGTATCATCACGCAGCTCGCTGACCACTACCTTGTGGACATGGGTGTTAAGTCCGACCAGGACGTTCTTGATGAGGTCATGGGTCATAGGGCGCGGGGTCGTGACTTTCTCGATCTCCAGAGCGATGGCGTTGGCTTCATAAACGCCGACCCAGATAGGCAGGACGGCATCACCACCGACATCCTTGAGGACCACGATGGGCATATTGGTCACCGGATCCATCATCAATCCACGAATTTTCATTTCAACTTCCATCGTATCCCCCGTATTCCCCGCAAATCCTCAAGCCACCAGTTCGCCTACCAGGCTATTGGGAAAGCTTCCTGTCACCTTAATTGGATGATAAGAACCGGCCTCAGGTGACGATTGCGACGCGGCGGTAAAATTCAGCGTCTTGTTCTGTGACGTGCGGCCGATCCACTGGCCGCGGGCCTCGTTCTTCCCTTCAACCATTACTTCAATAATGCTTCCTACCTGTTTGCTATAACTTACTCTCTGAATCTCCCGCTGCCGGTCTAAAACAATAGCCAGCCGTTTTGATTTCTCTTCATCCACGATGCTGTCGATCATGCCGATGGCCGGCGTATGCGGCCGTGGCGAATACTTGAAGGCAAAGACGCCGTCATAGCCCACTTCGTCCAGCAATGTGATGGTTTCTTCGAAGTCAGAGTTGGTTTCGCCGGGAAAGCCAACGATGATGTCTGTAGTAATGCTGATGGGGCGGTTGGCTGCCTTGATCCAGCTTATGCGCTCCAGGTATTCCTCGCGCGTATAGAGGCGCATCATGGCCTTCAGCGTTCTGGAGGAGCCGCTTTGCACCGGCAGATGCACGTGATCGCAAAGCGTGGGAACAGAGTCGATAGCCTGCACGATGTCACGGGTGAAATCACGCGGATGCGAGGTGGTAAAGCGCACCCGGCGGATGCCCGGAACTTCGCCTACGGAGGCCAATAAGTCGGCAAACGACTTCTTGCCGCTGGGGTCCATATAGGAATTTACGTTTTGTCCGAGAAGTTGGATTTCGGTGTAGCCGGCATCCGCCATCCTGCGGGCTTCGGCCAGTACGGAATCGGAGGTGCGGCTGCGCTCTTTGCCGCGAGTATAGGGAACGATGCAGTAGGAGCAGAACTTGTCACAGCCCTCGATGATGGTGATGTATCCGCGATGGGGATTGCTGCGCGCGGTGAACTCGGTCTCAAAGGTTTCGTCGGTCTGGCGGTCATCGAGGCCGGTTACCCGCGAGTTCCCTGCCTCAAGCTGCGCCAGCATTTGCGGAAGGTTGCGGTACGAAGCCGAGCCCGCGACCAGCGAGACGTACGGCGCGCGCTCGAAAATCTTTTCGCCCTCCTGTTGCGCAACACAGCCAAGAACGCCAAAGCGTTTGCCCTGCTTTTGGAATTTCTTGAAATCGTTGAGACGGTGAAAGACCTTCTGTTCGGCCTTATCACGGATGGAGCAGGTGTTATAGAGGACCAGCCCAGCCTCTTCCACACTTTGTACCTGGCGGTAGCCTTGGCCGATGAGCGTGCCAATGACTTTTTCGGAGTCATGGACGTTCATCTGACAGCCAAAGGTCTCGATGAAGAACGTCTTTTCGACCGATTGCGGCATCGTGGATGAGTTCAGTATAACGCAATACCAGCGTGTGTTTGCCGGATATACGCGCTGGTGACTACTTCTGAATCAGTTGGTTCAACTAGTTGGCAAAAGAATCGGTGGCGGCTTCTTCGTCATGATAAATCTGGAAGAGCTCGACCAGGCCAACGCGCTGCAGCGATTGCAGGGCAAGCTCGGATGGATTCACCAGTTTCGCGTTGCCACCTCGCTGCTTGACCGCGGTGAGCGTGCGCACCAGGACGCCGATGCCGCTGGAATCGAGCATCTTGACGTCGCTCATATCGAAGACAATGCGCGAGTTGCCCGAGCCCAGAGTTTGTGTGATGGTCCTGCGAAGGGTATCCACGGCATCGCCTACCATGAGGTTGCCGTGCATACTAATGACTTGCACGTTGTGGTTTGCGTGTTTGCGGACTTGTATTTCCATGTTTCCTCCACCCGTACAATGGAAGAACTTGGGATAAGAGAATTATAGGCAAAATACCTGCCTTGTGAAAGAAGAATCGCACTCGGAAAACTGCAATGCGTAAAACGCCGCCAGCCTCGGAACGGGAGCTATGGAACGCGAAATATCAGGCCGGTTCGCATGCCTCATTGAAGCCCGATCCCTTTCTGCTGCAGGCAGATAAGGACTACGTGCGGCCGCTGCTGCCCGCGCGGGGCACGGTGCTCGACGTTGCCGGCGGCGCGGGCCGGCACGCTCTTTTTTATGCGAAACAGGGCTGGAAGACGACGCTTCTTGACGTGTCGGAAACCGGAATAGCTTTGGCGCAAAAGACCGCGAGGCGCGGAAAACTTCCCGTTGAAACTATTGTGGCTGATATGAACAGCTATGATCTGCGGGAGTTGCCGAAACGATTTGATTTGGTCATGGTGTTCTTCTATCTGCAGCGAAGCCTCTTCCCTGCCCTGGTTCAGATGCTCAAACCCGGTGGCCTGCTGATTTACAAAACTTATTTGCGCGGCACGCTGAAAGGGCCGACGCATCCTCTGCATCTGCTGGAGCCGAACGAACTGTTGCGGGCTTTTCGCGCTCTGCGCGTGCTGCACTATCGGGAGACAGTGGGAGAAAGGCGGATAGCGGAGTTTGTGGGCAGGAAGGAATAGCGCCTGCGTCCCGCCGGCTGTCGCGTGAGCCTGCCCCGGTGTGCCGGGGGCATCTTGCCCACGCCTCTGCGGTATCCTTGTAAATTTAGGAGATCTCCTCATGCAACCCGCAGCAATGGACATCAACGCGATTAAAGAGCGCATGCGCGATACCTGGATGGCCGGGGACTTCGGCGTCATCGCCGCCTATATTACTGAGGCCGCAGAGAACTTCGTTGCCCACCTGGACATTGCTAAAGGGGCTCGCGTTCTCGACGTGGCCTGCGGCACGGGCAACACCGCGATCCCGCTGGCCCGCGCCGGAATTCTTGTCACCGGAGTGGATATTGCCTCCAACCTAATCGAACAGGCGCGCGCGCGCGTCGCCAAAGAAGGCGTAAAGGCAAAGTTCGAAGAGGGCGATGCCGAGCAATTGCAATTTCCCGATGGCTCGTTCGACGCAATCATCAGCATGTTCGGGGCGATGTTTGCCCCGCGGCCAGAGCGTGTGGTGGCGGAGTTTGTGCGCGTTTGCCGTCCTGGTGGCCTGATCGCCATGGCCAATTGGACTCCCACGGGATTTGTCGGTGAAAGCTTCAAGACTATGGCGACTCATGTTCCTCCTCCGCCTGGTATCCCCGCGCCGCCGCTTTGGGGCGACGAGCCCACGGTACGCGAGCGCTTTAGCAAAGGTGCAGCTAGAATCAGCTTCTCGCGACAGATGTGTACCTTCAAGTATCCTTTTCCGCCTGCGGAAGTTGTGAAGCTCTTTCGCGAGTACTTCGGCCCCATGAAAGTCGGCTTTTCCCGGCTCGATCCTGCAGGACAATCCGCTCTCGCCTCTGACCTGGAAGGGGTGTGGGCCCGGCATAACAAGGCTAAAGACGGCACGACGATCGTGGACGGAGAATATCTTGAGGTAAAGGCAATCCGGAATAGCTGAGTACTACAATCTTCTTTGAGGTGATTTGTTGATGGATCGCAATGCAAACCCCATGGTTGGCCGCAGATCGCGGACCACGCCTTACGTGAGTGCGTTGGCAATTTCGGCAGCCGTCTTGAGGCTTTTCGCGCCCAAACGGATTTTGCGCGGGATCTCAGCAGGACGCTGGGCTGCCTTTCTTGGAGCTGCCGCAAGCGGCATTAAGCTGATCGAAATTTCCATCTGCGTGCTTCGTCGCCAGTTGCCGCCAGGGCGCGTCCTGTTGCCGGCGATATTTTTTATCGAACTGCTGCGCATCAGCATTGCCGGGGCCTCACGCGCAGGCCTGATTGTATGCGCGGTTGCTTTTGAATTGTGCCTGATTGCGTTGGCCGTTGCTCTGCTACGACGAACTCGGGCAAGAGACGGCGGCGAACTCGAAGACCACTACGAACGCGTTTTCGTGCAATTTTTCCCTGACCGGCTGGCTGCTTTTGCTTCCCGCGAGCTGGTCCTGTTATGGGAAGGCCTGCGTTGGGCGGCAAGAGGGTTCCGGTCCCGCCAGGTTTCTGGCTTTGGTTACCTGGAACAATCGTTTGTCGCGCTGCTGCCGATAGCGCTTCCCATTCTGTCGATCACAGATGAAATCGTGCTGGGGATTCTGTTGCGCAATCAGGCGCTCTGGATCCGTTTGGGTATCATTGGCCTGGATATTTGGGCAATCCTGTACGTATTTGGAATTTATGCTACATGTCAGGCCAGGCCGCACCAGATCACCAATGACTTGGTGCATCTGCGGCAGGGCATCTTTGGCAGTTGCCAATTCTCCCCGGCGCTGCTCACCGAGATTTCTTCCTGCTCAGAAGCGGACCTTGCACGAAAAGAACCGGGCATCATTCGCTTGAACTTGAAGGGATCGCCCACGGTGAAGATTAGGCTAAGCCAGCCCGTCACAGTAAGGCAGATGATTCGAGGAGAGCGCACGTCTCAGACATTGCTGATCTCGGCTGATAAACCTGACGCTCTATGTCACGCATTGCGAGAAGCGCAGGCGAATGCTCAGAACGGTCAATAGTTGATCCGAGCTTCTGAAAAATATTGAATGCAAGTTAGAGACGTAGCAAACTACATCTCTACAGCTAAGATTTCAATAGAGCCTGACCAGTTCTAAAACTCTTTCAACTGCTGGCAATATCCTTTGAAATTCCTGACAGTCTCCGTCATCGAATCGCCGCCAAATTTTTCCAGGGCACTGCGGGCCAGGGCGAGAGCCACCATGGCCTCGCCGGCAACGCCGGCGGCGGGCACAACGCATACGTCGGAGCGCTCGTAGGCGGCTTTGACCGCCTCGCGGGTTTTGAAATCCACCGATTCCAGCGGACGTCGCAAGGTAGAGATGGGTTTCAGGTAGCCGCGCACGATGATGTCCTGCCCGTTAGAGATGCCGCCTTCGATTCCGCCGGCATGGTTTGATTTCCGCGTGAAACCGGTAAATGGAAGGTTATTCCCTTTTTGGTAACCGATCTCATCATGTACTTCGGAGCCAAAAGAAAGCGCCGAGGCGACGCCAGTGCCGATCTCCACGGCTTTGACCGCCTGCAATGACATCACGGCGGCGGCGAGGTGGGTGTCGAGGCGCTCATCCCAGTTGGCGTAGGTGCCGAGGCCGGGAGGCACGTTGTGCGCAACTACCTCAAAGACGCCGCCGATAGAATCGCCGGTCTTGAGGGCGCGGTCCACTTCGGCCTTCATGCGCTGTTCGGTCTCCTCATCCACGCAGTTAAGCAAAACTTCTTCGCGCTGATGAAGGAATTGAAGACGCTCCCACGGAATTTCGTCCAGGTTCAAGCGGGCGCTGCCCACAGCGACAACGTGGCTCAAAACGTCGATTCCTAATTCGCGCAGGAAAAGTTTTGCCAGAGCGCCCACAGCGACACGCGCGGCCGATTCGCGTGCCGATGCCCGTTCAAGTATGTAGCGCGCTTCGGGAAAGTTGTATTTGAGGGCGCCGGCGAGATCAGCGTGCCCGGGGCGCGGAGACTTCACCTCTTTGTGTTTCTGCATGTCGCCCGCGGCCACCGGCAGCGACTCCTGCCAGTTCTGCCAGTCTTTGTTGGCCAGCGTGAGAGCAATGGGCGAGCCGATGGTCTGGCCGTGGCGCACGCCGGAGAGGATGTGGGCGGTGTCGCGCTCAATGCGCATGCGTCCGCCGCGCCCGTAGCCCTGTTGACGACGCCATAACTCGCGGTTGACGAACTCCTCGTCAACCTTCAACCCGGCGGGCATGCCGGAAAGCAGAGCAACCAGAGCCTCGCCATGAGACTCACCTGAGGTAGAGAATCGAAGCATAAACTTACAGCTTACCGCAAAAAGTGGATTTGTTGATATTTGTGGGAGTCGGTGTATAGAGGCTGTCAGGCGGACATTGCGGAGACTGGTGTATCCAGCACTTCCCTCACCTTGCTCAGCAGTTCCGCGCGGGTATAGGGTTTGCGCAGAAAGGGGAGGTTCTGATTGAGCACCTGCTCGCGCAGGGCGGGGTTGTCGCTGTAGCCGGAGGTATACATGAGACGCGCTGCGGGGCGCAGCTTGCGCAGCCGTTTGACCAGATCGGGGCCGCTGATTTCAGGCATGACGACGTCGGTCAAGATCAGATCAATGCGGCCAGGGTGTTCGCGGCAGATGCGCTCGGCCTCTGCCGGCTCCGAGGTTTGCAATACGATGTAGCCCTGAGTGCGCAGCATGGTGCCGGTGAGCTCGCGCAAGGGCACATGATCTTCGATCAAGAGCACGGTCTCGCTGCCGTGCAATTCCTTGGGCTGGCGCGGTACGTTTTCGAAGGTAATTTCCGATTCGGAAGCTTTAGGCAGATAGATGCGGAAGGTCGTGCCCTCGCCCACCTTGCTATCAACCTCAACGTATCCGCTGCTCTGTTCGATGATGCCGTAGATGGTGGAGAGCCCCAAGCCGGTGCCTTGTCCCACCGCCTTGGTGGTGAAGAAGGGTTCAAATATGTGGGCCAGGGTCTCGGGAGTCATGCCGCAGCCGGTATCGCTAACCTCAAGCAGGACGTAGCTTCCTGCGGGTATCCTGGGATTCAAACTCTGCGTATTTGTGCCCGGCTGAGCCAGACTCTGCACATTTCCAGCCGGCGGCGCTTCCGCGACGGTGATGTTGCGCGTCATGAAGCGCAGCTTGCCCCCGTGCGGCATGGCGTCGCGCCCATTGACCGCCAAATTCATCACCACCTGTTCGATCTGGCTGCGGTCAGTCTTGATCAGGAAAAGGTCGGGTGAAAAATCGGTGGAGAGCTGGATGTCTTCTCCGATCATGCGCTCCAGCATGAGCTTGGTGCCGATAACAACATGATTCAGATTGAGGACTTGGGGCTGGACAATCTGATGGCGGCTGAAGGAGAGCAACTGGCGGGTAAGCGCAGCGGCGCGGATGGCGGCTTTCTCAGCCTGGTGCAGCGCCTTTTGCATCTCCGAATCTGCAGTGCCGTCGAGCACCAAGCGGGTATAACCCAGAATCACGGTGATCAGGTTATTGAAGTCGTGGGCAATGCCGCCGGCGAGGCGGCCAATAGCATCCATCTTCTGCGCCTGGCGCAGGCGGCGCTCGAGTTGTTTGCGGCCGGTGATGTCTTCGGCAATGATTTCGGCGACGCCGCTGGAATCCTGGGAACCGTGGATGCGGCGTCCACTCAGCCGTACATTGATGAGTTTTCCATCTTTGCGCTTCCACGTGACTTCCAGGTCTTCAATTCGATCAGCGGCGAGGAATGCTTCGCGGACGCGATCGCACTCTGCCGGCTCGGCGTAGACATCGGTACGCGGCTCTAGAGCCAGCACTTGTTCCCGGGAATCGTAGCCCAGCATGGCGACCAGGGCGCTGTTCACCTCGAGATAACGGCCATCGGCGGCGCGATAGATGCCGTAGACCGCGCTCTCGAACAGATCGCGATAGCGCGCTTCGGAGTGGCGAAGCTGCTCTTCGGCCACGGTTTTGTGCTGCAGGGCATCCTCCACGACGGCCAATTCCTGGTCACGCCGTTTCAGCCGCCGCTGATAACCGCGTACGTATAACCACAGTGAGAATGCCATGAACACCGCACAAAGAGCCTGAAACCACAGCATTTGATAAAAATGCGGACGCAGACGAAAAACAAAGGCCGCTCCCGTGGAATTCCATACTCCGTCATTGTTGGCGGCGATGACGCGAAAGGTATAGCTTCCGGGCGCGATCTTGCCGTAATAAGCGGCACGCCGGTCGCCGGCGTCGACCCAAGCCCGGTCATAACCCTCGAGCTTGTATTTGAACCGTACTTTTTCAGGCGCCAGGAAGCTGAGCCCGGTGTAATGAAACTCGAGATCGCCCCTTCCAGGTGGAACGTCTGCCATCAGATTCGGACTAAAAAGATGGTTGTCAATCATCACTTCTTCGACGTGCACCGGCGGAGGCAAGGAATTAATGGAGAGGTTCTCAGGGCTGGCGACCGACAGACCCTTCATCATTCCGAACCAGACGCGCCCATCATGGTCCTTGCAGGCTGCAGGCTGAAGACCTGCTCCCGATACGGTACTGCTGAGGCCGTGCTCGGGGCCGTATGCTATGGAAGAGAGCGAATGGATTTTTCCTTCCGCGAAGTCATTGAGCTGCTGTTTGGAAAGCCGGAAAATCCCCTTGTTGCAGCTCACCCATAGGTTCTGGCGATTATCTTCCACCATGTGGTAGGTCGCCTCGCAATAGAGGCCATCATCGACCGTATAGTTGATGAACTTGCCATCCTTGAATCTGCTGAGGCCGTTATATGTCCCCATCCAGAGGACACCCTCCTGATCCACATATAACTGTTCGATGAAGTTGTTGCCCAGGCCGTCTTTTTCGGTGTAAGCCAGGAACTTGCCGTCCCGATATTCGTTCAAGCCAGACCTGGTGCCAATCCACACATTGCCCGCCTGATCTTCGGCAAATGAACGCACCGCGTTCGACAGCAGCCCGTTCCTCTCCGTATACACCGTGGAGCTGGTCGCTCGTTCATCGCTATAACGGATGACTCCATCATCGGAACCGACCCAGATGGCACCCGATCGGTCTTGAAATATGACCCTGGTGTAGATATGGTGCTTGATGTTATCGAAGGCGAGTTTACACGGTGGGTGAGCGCACTCGACCGGCGACCGCGAGCGATACAACCCAAAATCCTCTACGCCTACCCACAAGTGCCCATCGCGGTCCTCCAGCAGCGAGATGGTGTTCTTCTCAGGCAGTCCCGCTTTCGAGGAATAGCTGGTAAATTTGCCGTCACGAAATGCAGACAGCCCTTTCTCTGTACCAACCCAGATCGTCCCTGTATGGTCTTCCGTGACCGTGAAAATGTGGTTGTTATCAAGTCCATCATCTTCCGTGTAACTGACAAACTGACCGGGATGTAAGCGGAACAATCCTTCATAGGCGGAACCCACCCACAGGTTTCCCTCGCGATCGCCAGAGATAGCGGTTATGTTGGTATCGTGCGCGGGGGAAGATGATATCTTTCCTTCTTTGTATCGATTAAGACCGTCGTGGGTGCCAATCCATAGATTGCCCTGCGGGTCTTCATAAAGGCGATGGATCAGGTTGGAGGCTAAACCTTCTTTGGTGGTGTAATGAGTGAATTTCCCATCCTGGAACCGGAATAACCCGTCATTGCGGCCAATCCAAAGGGCCTGCTGCCGGTCGCGATAGATTGCCCTGATGGGAGAGCCGGGTGGTGGCTCTTCCGTAAGATGGCGGAAGATTTTTCCATTTTGAAACTTGCTGAGCCCGCCGCTTCGCGCGGCGATCCAGACACTGCCATCGGTGTCGCAATAGAGCGCCATGGCGCCCTCGTCAACAAGCCCGTCTTTCACGGTATAGCTGGTAATTCGTCCATCCTTGAAACGGCTTGCGCCGCTCAAGCTGCCAATCCAGATGGCGCCTTCAGGGTCCTTACAAAGCGCCACGGTGAAATCGCCTGCGAGTCCCTGCTTAGTGGTATAAGTCGTGAATTGGCCGTCTTTATACCGGCTGACCCCTCCGCCGAACGTAGCGATCCACAAACTGGAGTCGTCACCCTCGAGCAGCGCCTGAACTTCGCTTTCGCGCAGTTGTTGATGTCCATCGAAGATGGTGAAACGAACGCCATCAAAGCGGGCCAGTCCCTGCTTGGTTCCCGCCCAGATATAGCCATCGCTGGTCTGGAGAATCGCGTACACGCTGTTTTGCGGCAGACCCTGCGGCTGTTTTCTGGTGTCCAGAACATGCCAGAAAGTAGAGTTTGGGTACTTCGGGAGGGTGGTTGCGCTCAGGAGATATGCGACAAGAAGGGTCCCAAGGAGCGGAAGCCGACGCAAAATCAGGTTGCGCACTGGAAACATCATGAAGCCACCTTGGCTTGAAACCGGAGTTCGGAGCCGAAGCTTTGGAGCCGATATGTCCGAATAGCTAGCCTGTTAGTTTCCGGGAACGTGGTCGCCTTAGTCGGCAGCCCTGTAGAGGTAACGGAATAGAAGGACTGCGATCTTCAATTGCAAAAGGCTAGAAAGCCACGCCACAAGCAATCAGATCATAAACTCATGCTGGCGGGGCCTTCGCGCCATGGCCAGAAACTTTTTAACTCGTATAGGGTCGTCCCAGTCGTGACCAAAACGGGATCCAGGTGAGCTTTACCCGGTGCCAGTTTACCGCACTTGCGGGCCCTTGTCTGCTGATTTTGAGAGTCTCTCAAGGTTTCTGCGTTCATGCCCGCAGAGTACATTTTTCCAGGGTTATCTTTAAGACGGTAATATTTCCCCTCTCTTAGACCAGCTACGTGTGGAAAGGCCACGTGATCCAGCGATCATCGTCCGGTCCGATCAATTCCTTGCGAGGCTCTATTTTCCAGCGGAGATTTTCCCCAGCTTTTCGACCGGGGGGAAAGAAGAGGGGGCAATAGAGGTACACTCGGGCAGTTGCGCCTTGGTTTGAATGGCACGGACCATCATCTCAAGGGCGGGACCTGCGGTGGAAGGATTAATGACGGTTGAGGTGAGCAAGCCTCGGCGCACCCACTCCTGTCCGGCTTCGGGGCAGCCATCGCATCCGATGTAGGGCAGGCTGGTCCAGCGCGTCCTTTCTTCGCCTTCGGTCGATTCTTCAAAGGCCTTTCGGGCGCCTATTGCCATGTCATCACACTGAGCGGCAATCAAATTTATCGGCGCCGTGCGCGAGGTGCGCAATTGAAGCCACGCGCTGATGGCTTTATGTCCGCTCTGCTGGCTCCAGTCGCCGGTCAAGGTTCGCACCTGAATATTGGCCGGTTTGGTTGTGAGCATCCATGAGCGGCGATAATCCACAATGGGACTGCCGGCCGGGCCAAGGATATATAGGATAAGCCCGCCCTGTGGACACAATGCCCCCATCTGCTTTCCCTGGATTCGCCCAATCTCTGATTGATCCGCGGTGACAAAGAAAACCGGGGCGGAACTGCCGCGGCGCAAGTCGGTGATGTAGTCGCACTCACGATTGAGCACTGCCCATCCAATGCCGCTCTCGACGGCGCGCCGCGCCACTGACGTCAGGGTTGTGCCCACAGGGGCGCAGATGATGCCGTCAGGCCGGCTGGCGGGGGAATGAATCGCATTCAGCAGTTGCTCGCTCTGTGCAATCGCGTCATTGCCCGCATAGAGGATTTGTACGTCAACACCGAGGCGGCCAGCAACGTCGCGCGCCACAGACGCGTGCAGTTTCTGGTATTGATTCTCCTCCATGATGAGGGAGACGAGAAACTTAAGTTTTTTCATTAGAAATGCTTACTACAATCCAGTCACCTGGGTATGTCAATTCAAAAAATTGAAACGGTGTGTTTAGTATAACTATAACGATGGGGAGCTCTCCGCTTGGCATCGAATGACAAGGAAGGGAGTGTCACTGCCACTCGATCTGTTCCAATATGGCGCGAAGACGTTTCCCTCTGGCGGGGTTGATCATCTCCACGAAACCCACACGACCCTCAAGATGGGAACGATAGCGGGGATGAGCGTCGCGATTCTGGCTCTCAGGACCCAGCCGAATACAGTTGGTGAGGGTCGCCTTGAGGCGATCGAAGTCTGGCCGCATGACATTGATGTGCTGGTTGGCGACAAGGCCGGCCAGGTGTTGCCTTACCCCTTGGCGCATGATGCGGGTTTTGCGATGATGCACGATGAAGCCCTCTTCCAGCAAGATGGCGGCAACGTGAGTTGAGAACCGCTCGATTCCCTTTTCGAATGCTTCATTGCCTGAAAATGCAATATCGTCGGCATAGCGCGTGTATCTGGCGCCAACCGCTTCCGCCAGGCCGGTCAGGCGGCAATCCACTCGATAGGTACAAAGATTAGCGAGCGCCGGCGAGGTAGGCGCGCCTTGCGGCAAATGTGGCTGGGAATATAGCGCCCGCGCTTCCCACAGGTACTGTGGATCAATATCAACACCGGGTTTGGGCCACACGTCGCGCGGCGTGGCATTGGTACAAATGCCGCCGAGCAGATCGGCAACGGATTCGGGATACCCCACCGTGCGAAAAAACGTCTGGATTCTTGCCGCGGCGAAGGTAGGGAAGAAATCCCGCAGGTCCATCCGCAAAACAACGCGCTGGCCCACGTGTGGGGCGATGAAGGTCTTGGTGGACCGTCCTTTGACGAACCCATGCACCGCGGGATGCGGCGGAATCTTGTCGAGAATCTGGGTCAGAATCTGCCCTTGCAGCTCCTTCAGACGCGGCTTCGGCGCTTCAATCAGCCGAATGTTGCCCGATTCCTTGGCTAAGATTCTGTAGTGATAGTGCCGCAGTTGCTGGCTGCACTTCTTGTATCCCAGTCCTTTGAGATCGGCGAACCACTCCAGTTTGCTGGGAGTGAGCTGAAGCCAATCGGCCAAGGCTCCGACGGAGGCAATGGCTGGAACCGCCCACGCCTTGGCCGCCGCAACCGGTTGCATTTGCTGCGGCTCAGTCACCCAATGCGGCACCGATAATTCGCGGAAGTATCTCGACCGGACCTGCGCCATGCCTCGGTCGTGAAGAAGGAACACAACCACATCGCGGTGCCGCGGACGAGGGCGTCTCCCGCTGGCAAAGGTCTCGATATAGCGCTGCGCCAAAGACCGAAGCCAACGCCAGCGCTTACCCAGGGTCCGGCTGCCGCGTGCGATAACCTGTTCGACGGTCTGTTCACCGGCAAGGAAAGAATGGGCGAGCGCCTTCAAGAGTGACAGATTACGCATGGTGGATGACCGGCGTAACGCTCCAACGAGTCTAACCTTGCGCGAGCAGTTCTGCGCGAAGCGCAGTTGAAGCTCCCGCGACGAATTGTCAGTTATTCACGATTCCCTGGGGTAACCCCGGAGAGACTCAAACCGAACCCGAAGGCCCGATCGAAGCCAGGCTTGGAGCGTTCCGCCGCCGGGAAAATAATAACAGGCCGAGCATCCAACTCGAACGAGAGCGCGTAAGTGGTGTATTTATTTCCGCGCGGCTTCCTCGCCCATGATTCAATGCTTTTCCTTTAAGATTCTTTCTATTTGCTGCAGGTGATTTAGATCGTGTCCCGCAATCATTCGCACCACGTGAGCCACGCTCTCGTTGCCTCTTTCCTGGTGGATACCGTAGTTTTCCCACAACTTGCGGGGCACGGATTTCAAGAGAGCCACATTGGCGTTCCTCAGCACGCGAAAATTTTCTAACGATTGCTTGGGATCGCGGTGGGCATAGTCAAACGCCGTTGCCCACAGATCCTGGTCAAAGGCCTGGAGTGGGATGGCGTTGCTGCTGAGAGTCTGGCGCAAGCGCCATGAAATTGCTATTTCTGCATCAGCCAGATGGGCGACGATTTCCACCACCGACCACTTGCCTGGTTCGGGCCGGCGTGCGAGTTGTTTCTTGGTCTTACCTTTTAGCAGCGCCGCCAGTTTCTTGGGAGCGGCCTGCTGCAATGCCAAAGGTTCTTTTCCTTCGGAGTAACTCAACATCCGCTGAGTATATTGTTGTGCTGTTTCCTGCATGGCATTCCTCCACCCATCGATAATGGCATCTGAATGATCTCAAAGAGTATGGCGCGCGCGCAAATGCGCAGCCGCGCGTCTCTGGAATACGAGCGTGGATTGTGTGGCCGGTGAACCAGGTGATGGCTCGTTGAGTTGCGCTGTCTTGCTGCTGTAACAGAGAATTTCAATTTCGTGGAAGGGTTGCTGGCCAACCAATACATGTCCGTTTTCCAGCGAGGTTTTGGCTTTCTCTAACAACGCCGTTTCGATTCTATCGCGGGGATGGAGTCCATAGAGAACCAGCCAGATGGTCGGCATCCTGTGGGCGGCGGCGGCTTCGTCGGAAAGTACGCGGAAAGGGTTCAGGATCGATGGACCAACCGATGCAGAGCCCATGCGCTCGTGATAGTAATCAAAAGGCTGCTGTCCCCACTCGCGATAGAAGACAATGCCATCTTCAGGCCTGGCGTGCGTAAGCAAGTAGGCCGTCGCTCCTCTCCAATCTTCCTTCGGTGTCGCATAATAAGTAAATATTGCGGGAATGAAGAGTGCTCCCAGTGCCACCGTCGCCGCCGTGAACTTCATATTAGAGCGCAAACGGCACAATCCAACTGCCGCCAGCAGCGTTGAGGCGGGCAAGCTGACGATCAAATATCGGGGAAACAACGGCGGCTTCCACAATGACGCCAGCACGATGCTTGCCACGGGAAGAAGAAACCAGCCCCATAGGAGGGCATGTCGCCAGCGGAGGGGCGATTCTCCAGCGTTTCGCCATGCTTGACGGAAGCTGATGCCGGCCATCCCCAGGACCAATAAATAAACGGGAAGCTTCAGACCCGCACCCGTAAGGGTTTGCACCGCATGAAAGAGCTCCCGCATACCGGGTTTAACGGCCCAGGGAAATTTCCCGAAATCCTTCACGATTGCCAAACTAAAGACAGGAAAAATCAGCAACAGAATCGCAGTTGTGCTTAGAATTGCAGGTTTTAATTGTGCCTTTTTTCGATTCAGGAACAAGAGCGACAACCACTGCGCAGGCAAAAGAAAGACGGCAAATAGATGGCTGTAGATGGCTAGTACAGTGCTTATGACATAGAGCAGCCACCATTTGCCGGCTCCTTCTTGTACTGCCCTGATAAAAAAATAGAATGCCGTCACAGAAAGGAACACACAAAGCGAGTAACTGCGCGCTTCCTGAGAATAAGCCACATGGACAGGTTGGACGGCCAGCAGAAACGCCGCCGCCAATCCTGCCCGTTTGGTGAACAGACGCGAACCTAACGCGTACAACAACGGAACCGTTGCCAGGCCGCACAGGGCTGATGGCAGTCGCAGCCAAATCTCACTCGCTCCTAAACGCACCCAGAAATGCAGCAAAGTGTAGTAGAGGCTCATGTAGAGAGCAAAGACGCTGTCATTAACCTGCGGAGACGAGAGATCATGCCAAACGGAGGAGAAATTGGAGCGTGCAATATCCAGGCTGAAGACTTCATCCAGCCACAGGCTCTTTGATCCGAGTGCGGCAAAGCGAAACGCAGCCGCGATGATGGTGATGATGGTGAGCCAGGAAGTTACATGCGCAGGTGAATCAGGCGATACCGGGAATGCCCCCCTGATTTCATTCCCGGGCAGAGGCCAGGTGTCATTCAAGCCAGATTGTGTCTCCGTACTCATGGCTGTTCAGAAAGATGCTCATCCTTAAGATAAATTCATACGTACTGCTGATGCCGCGACTAACCGGTTCAGAAATAACTGAGCCACAGATCGCCGCGACGCTGTTTCAACCCAGAGAACCAGCGGCAAAGTGGATAAAGCATGACTACGACCAAAGCCCAGGCCAAATAGATAAGCGGCAAAGAGAGTCCCCAGCCCGGCGGAGGAGTGACGGGAAACTGGCGGAGATTCGGTGACTCGAACATCCAATACACGTGGCCATAGCGCGCGTAACATACGATCAATGAGAGCAGATGGATGAGTGGGATGTGCAGCAGGTAATAAAACATCGGCACCTTGCCGACTATGAGGGCGGGCTGAAGGAATCGGGGCGTCCTGCCATCCACAGCCCACAGGAAGAGCATGGCGGGGCCGAGTGTCATCAGCAGGTACAACAGCGACGGCGGATACTTGGTGGTGTTCAGAAATGAGAGCACGGTGAAGGCGGGGGATTTCTGCGTGCTCCAACGACTGGCATCGCCGTAGATATTAATGCCGCGAAGCACAATGAAAGCCGCGGTCATGACGATGCCGAGGCGCAACAAAAAGGCTTTGCGCCGCTCGGGTGTCCAGTCAAAGATCTGTCCCAGGCCGTAGCCGGCGGCTGTGACTCCCAGCCACGGAATAAGCGGATAGCCAACGAACACGGTATGCTGCGGATTCGCAAAGATGACATTCGGAGTGTGCAGGATAGACCACAGCGGGTTTGACCATCGGACCGAGTCGAGCAAATTGTGACCGGCGATCATGACGATGCCGAATGCAGTTACCAGTGGGGCGGGCAAGTAGACCAGCGCCGAAAGCGTGATCATCGCCCAGCCCAGCGCCCATAGGACCATGAGTACCAGCAAATGGTAGTCGAAGTTAAACTGCCAACCGAGACAGCGGACCACCACCACTTCCAGAAAGATTAGCCAGAGACCGCGCGTAAAGAGGAAGCGCGACAACACAGGTTTCGATTTTCTGCGCAGCGAAAGATAAGCCCCGGTGCCGGTGAGCAGGAAGAAAACCGGCGCGCAGAAATGGGTAATCCAGCGCGTAAAGAAGAGCGGGATGGTTGTGGTGGCAGGGTTGGTGGGATTTAAGCCCGAGTTGCCCAGGAAATCCCGCGTATGGTCGAGCGCCATAATGATCATGATGGCGCCGCGAACGATGTCAACCGACTCCAGGCGGACGCGCTTGATAGTGACAACTTCGGGCGCCGCAGAGATCCGAGTGCCCGTAACTCCTGTAGCTAAAGATGCGCTTTCCATAAAAATCCACTCATATGCCCGGATGCACCGCCAGCCTGGAGGGGCGTTCTTCATCCGGCGTCTGATCATTGTCGCATTTCTGTTGCCCGTTGATTCAAGAAATAGCGAATTAGATTTCGATGAATATCGGAGGATTCAAACTTTTTAACTCTGAGTTTGACTCGTATTCGGCAGTTTCCACAAAACGGTTAGGTATTGGCTGCCAGGATCGCATCGGCCACACGCGCGGCCTCGACAGCGGGTTTCACATCGTGTACGCGAACGATATGCGCTCCGTGCAGGATGGCGGCTACGACTGTGGCCAGCGTGCCGTAGAGACGCTCATCTGGAGGCGCGTCTTTTTTTTCGCCGGTTGGCCCATGATCCGCGAGAGTGCGGCCGATGAAGGATTTGCGTGAGGTGCCGGCCAACAGAGGGAATCCCAGGGCATGCAGTTGGTCGAGGCGGGCCAGAAGCGGATAATTTTCTTCGAAATTTTTGCCGAAGCCGAAGCCGGGGTCGAGCACAATACGCTCGCATTCGACCCCCGCATTGACCAACGCCGTGCTCCACTCGTTCAATTCCCTGCCCACCAGCTCAAGCACGGCGTCACCAGATAGGCGCGGCAGCGTGCGCCAGTCTTCCGGACGTCCACGGGAGTGCATCAGCACCACGCCGCATTGCAGTTTGGCCAGCGTGCGCGGCATGGCCGGGTCCCAGCGGGCGGCGCTTACGTCGTTCACGATTTCGGCTCCGGCCTGCACGCAGGCTTGCGCCACCTCAGCTTTGTAGGTGTCGATGGAGATCAGGGCAGAGCGGCGCTGCTTGTGGATCGCCTCTATCACCGGTAGTACGCGGTCTAACTCTTCCGCCACAGAAACGCCAGCCTCGCCGACCTTGGCGCCGGGGCGGGTGGATTCGCCACCGATGTCGAGAATGTCTGCCCCTTCGTAGAGCAGGCGCAAAGCATGTCCGACGGCGTGTTCGGGAGAAAAATGGTGTCCAGTATCGGAGAAGGAGTCAGGCGTGACGTTGACCACGCCCATGATCAGCGTGCGCGCGCCCAGTTCCAGGCAGCGTGTTCCCAGCTTCCATTGATAATGCGGACGCATGAAAGTGATTTAACCACAAAGGGCACAAAGGAACACAAAGCTATAGTTTGGAAGGACGTTACAATTCAGCCCGTGGCGGCGACGCCATCGCAAGTTAATCACAAAAAGCAATTGTGGCCGGTTTAATTTTAGGCTGATTCGAGTTGCTGCTTGGCCCAGAAGTCACTTGAGGTAAGGACTGGAATGATTTCAAAATCCACCAGGTCGTCCCAGCGACTTACCCACGAGTCCAACAGTTCCCTACGTGGCGCCTCCATGATCTGAAAACAGCGGGTGCCGTTCGAATCCATCCAACTGGAGTGGTAGATAGCGCCTTCAGGCAGCATTCGTCCATTGCGCTTAAAGCGTTCACCGATAGCATTAATATCGTCACGTTCGAAGCGTTCAATGACCATGAAGAGCATGGGTGGCAGTGTACCCCGCCTGGCCCCATGCTTCAAATTGACCTGATCCGGCGTAGAGACATAATTTCTTTGCAGGTAACCGGCGAGTTAACTTATAGTTCAGGCCAACAGATTACACTGGCATACACATGGGCAAAACAACAAGGGCTCAGCGCTGGGTCACTATACGCCGCCTCTTACGGGTCCGGGCGGATATGAAAGTCGAATCTTCCACAGTTGGAATGGTTCTTTTCTCGGCGCTAGTGTTTGCGCTCTTGCCTGGCACATTGAATGCGAAAGGCGCTAAGTCTGAACACAAGAGCAACGCGCTGGCGAAAAAAATTTCGTCCTTGCTGGCGCAACCCGAGTTCGGCCGAGGCTATTGGGGTATCCAGATATTTTCGCTGGACGACAGGAAGGTTCTGTATGCGAACAATGCCGACAAGCTGTTTGTCCCCGCCTCCAACACGAAACTCTTCACCACCACCACCGCGCTGGCATTGCTGGGGCCAGATTACCGCTTTCACACCACGGTAGAAGCCAGTGCCCTGCCCGATAAATATGGACGCATTGATGGCGATGTGGCCCTGGTTGGGCGCGGCGATCCTAATCTTTCGGGACGCAATCTGCCTTACGCTCTCAAGACCGAGCGCACGCAATCTTCCACCATCGCGCTGGAAAACATGGCTGATCAACTGGTAAGGGCCGGGGTCAAGTATATTGACGGTGACGTCGTGGCCGACGATTCCTTCTATGTTGACGAGCCCTACGGCGCCGGCTGGGCGCAGGACGATTTGCAGTGGGGCTACGGCGCTCCCGTCTCGGCGCTCACCATCAATGACAATCTCATATTTTTGAATATTCTGCCGGGAGCGAACTCGGGCGACCGCGCCTTTGTGACGCTTGATCCGCCGACGGCGTACTACAAGGTGGAAAACCGGACTGTGACCGTCGCCACCGGTGGGACACACAAGATTGGCGTGCATCGCGATCTGGGTTCGCACGTGGTCACAGTGTGGGGCGCGGTCACGGTTAATGACGGACTCGACCGCGAAGAGCTGGCGGCAGAAGCCCCGGCAGAGTTCGCGGCACAGGTGTTTTATGAAATCCTGAGCCGGCACGGGATCGTGATTTACGGACATACCCGCGTGCAGCACACGCTCGCCACCAGCATTGTGAGCCAAGACGTTCCGGCGGCGGCTATCCTGCCGTTAGGAGCAACCCCTCCACCCGCGGCACAGGCTCCGGCCGCGGTATTAGCGAGTTACGATTCCCTGCCCCTCATAGAAGATCTGCGCGTCATCAACAAGACCAGCCAGAACCTGCACGCAGAGATGGCCCTGCGCTTGATTGGAAAAACCGGAGCCGGAATTGGGAATACAGAGACCGGATTGAAGGTCGAACAGAACTTTCTCACGCAAGCGGGACTTCTGCCGGAGGAATACGATCTACACGATGGTTGCGGGCTCTCGCGCGAAAATCTTGTTTCCCCAGCGGCGGCGGTAAAGCTTTTGCAGTATGCCGCAGCACAGCCCTGGGCAGCGAAATTCCAGGACACGCTGCCTGTGGCCGGCGTGGATGGCTCGCTCACCGACCGCTGGAAAGGCACAGATGTGATTGGCCATGTGCGGGCCAAGACCGGCACCATGGACCACGTGAATGCGCTCTCCGGTTATGCCATGACACTCGGCGGCAAGAATGTGGCATTTTCAATCATGGTGAACAACCACAATCTCAAAAACGGAGAGGTGCGCGAGACCATTGACAAAATTGTGCAGGCGATTGTTGAAGATGAGACCGGGAAGAAGTAGCTTTTGGAATTTTTAATTCAATTTGTTTCAGGGAATGTCATGCTGAGCGAGATGGGGGCAAGCTGGCCCTCGAAGATTTTTGGGAAATAGTTTTTCTTTCTGTAGAAGTCAGATCCTGATGATCGAGGTAAATCGCTCTTGAAGCGCCTAATCATTATCTGTATCGGTCTTTTGCTTACAGCTTTTGCTGCGGCTCAGGAAGTGGAGTCTGCTCCGGGCGCGCAGGAGCTGACTGTCGAGAAGATATTTAACGGCGCCGTTCTCACCGGCCGCCAGCCGGAGGCGTTGCAGTGGAGCCCCGACAACAAGAAGGTCTCTTACATTCTTCGCGACGAGAGCGGGACGAGCGGCCAGCTTTGGTACATTGACGTGAGCACAGGCAAGCCGGCGGTCCTGGTGACGCAAGACCGGCTGGCGTCGCTGGCGCCTCCGGATTACAAAATCAGGAATGAGCGCGAACTGGAGCGGCGCATTCGCTACGGCATTGCCGGCTATCATTGGGCGCCCGATTCCAAGCACCTGCTTTTCGATTCCGATGGCCAGCTCTGGTTTTACAGCCTCGCTACGAATACGGGAGTTCCCCTGACCACCGACGACGATCTGGCCCTCGATCCAAAATTTTCTCCCGATGGCAACCGCGTCGCTTACGTGCGCAAGCACAATCTGCATGTTCATCCCATCTCTGCCGACATGGAATTTCAACTCACCCTGGAGAAAGACCCCAATATCCTGAACGGCGAAGTGGACTGGGTTTACGAGGAGGAGTTGAACGTCCGCAGCAATTACTTCTGGTCGCCGAACGGCAAACAGATTGTCTTTCTGCAGATGAATGAAACGCCGGTACCGGCGTATCCGATTGAAGACTTTATCCCGATTCATCCCATCATTGACTTCCAGAAGTATCCCAAGGCCGGCGATCCCAACCCGGCGGTGCGCATTGGCATTGTGGGCTCCTCGGGCGGCAAGGTGAAATGGATCGAGCTGCCGCGGGAAAAAATCGCCGAAGAGCTGCTGCCGGCGCCTGGGATCGGCGGAGCACAGGATATCTATATCCCTCGCTTCGGATGGGTGCGCGACGGCCTGCTCTATGCCGAGGTGCTCAATCGCGCTCAGGACAAGATCAACCTTTATTTTGTGGAGGCCGAGTCCGGCAAATCGAAGCTCATGCTCAGCGAAAGCAGCGAGAACTGGATTGAAGTGAACGACGATTTTCATGTGCTCAAATCGGGAAATGAATTCCTGTGGGGGAGCTGGCGCGACGGGTATACTCATCTTTATCTCTATAGCTTTGACTCGTCTCATCCGCTGAACTCGCAGGCGACACTGGAGCGGCAGCTCACGCGAGGCAGCTACCAGGTCCAAAATCTCATCGCCGTCAACGACGCCGCGCACACGGTCTATTTCACCGCCAATAAAGATGATGACCGGCAGAGCCAGCTTTACTCTGTACAGCTTGATGGCAGCGGATTACAGCGCATTTCCAGGGAAGAGGGCACACATCTTCCGGAATTCGCCGGTGATGCCATGCATTATGTGGATACCTTTTCTGCCATTATGGTTCCTCCGCGTTTGTCGTTATGCAGCGCCGATGGAAGTTGCCAGGTATTCTGGGAGTCGGCTGCGCTGGGAGAGTACAAGCTGATCCCGCCACAATTCGTGGATTTTCACGCCGAAGATGGAACCGTTCTGCACGGGTTGCTGGTGATGCCGTCAAATATCGTGGGAGAAGCGCCCGTAGTCATGAATCCGTACTGCGGGCCGCAAGCACAACGCGTGCGCAATATCTGGGGAGGAACAGATTCTCTTTTCGACCAGGTGCTTGCACACGAAGGCATTGCAGTTCTGCATGTTGACAACCGCGGGACGGGTAACCGAGGCCAGAAGTTCGCGGCGGCTGTGCGCCACAATTTTGGCGAGATAGAACTGAAAGACCAGCTTGCCGCTCTCGATCAGGCGCTGGCGCAGTTTCCGCAACTGGATGGATCGCGCCTGGGCTGGTGGGGCTGGAGCTACGGCGGATACATGACTTTATATGCGCTCACCCACTCCGACCGCTTCCGCGCCGGCGTGGCGGTGGCGCCGGTGACCGATTGGCACGACTACGATTCCATCTACACCGAACGCTATATGGGGTTGCCGCAGCAGTTTGAGGAAAGCTATAAAAAAAGCTCTCCCGTCTATCAGGCCACCCACCTGCATGGCAGCTTGTTGATAGCGCATGGCACCGGCGACGATAACGTGCACATGCAGAACACCATGCAGATGACGCTCGCCCTGGTGAACGCGGGCAAAAAATTCGACATGGCGCTCTATCCGCGCAAGACCCATAGCATCATCGGCGCAGAAACCAGGCGGCACCTGTTCAACAAGATCAAAGAGCATTTTGAAACTTATCTATTGAAGGCGCAGCCGTAGACACCGCCGGTCTTGAAATCAGAATTTTGGAAACTAGAATTTTGGCTCCTCCCAGACAGGAATGCGTCCGGGTGTCCAGGGTGCGCCTGCGACTTCCATATCTTTTTCCAAACCAACTAGATCTACCTCAATCAACTTGTGCAGCACGGTAAGCTGCTGCGAAAGCTCTCGCGATGCGATCTTAAAGCTCTCGACATGCGTGTTGGTAGGACGCGAGCTGGAGGTACTCTCCTCATCCATGATTTGCGAGACCCGGCTCTGAATTGAAGGAGGAACGGGTTCATTGCGGGCCTGCAGCGCCTCATCCCCCACCAAAAGACGCAACACGTTGTTATTAGCGGTTTCAATCTCGCGGGCACGTGGAGTTAAAGTCGCTGCCGCAGTTGGGGTTTCCAGCAATGCCCGCTTTACAGATTGAAGACGTGATTTGAGTTCATTGGCCGAGGCCACAGCTCCGCTGACTGAGCGGTAAAGCGATGCGAGATTGCGCTGGAAGCGGGCCAATGCAACACGGTCTTCAGCATTGGCAGGCAAGCCGTGAAGCGGCGTGACTGCGAATGAGAGTGGGGAGCCGATGGGCGTGATTTCGCCGCGAACCCGCGTGGCCATCGAAACCTTATAGGTGCCAGGAATGACCAGAGAAGCCCCGGTATCGCTTCCGAGATCCTCGTCTCCTTCAGATTTGTTTTCCGGGGCGAGCACAGGAGCAGAGTAGCGCAGGTCCCAGGTCATGCGATGCATGCCGGCCCCGGTAGGCCCACTCAGGATGCGCAGAGGCTGGCCGCTCTCGTCAGAAATTGTCAGCAACACTGCTGGAGGCTCTTCTTCCGCTTCGGCCCGCAGTTCATCTGGAGTTGGATAAGGAACGCTCTTGTTTTTCTTGGCGGCTTCTTTTTCAGCATCGTGCCGCAAGTCTTTTTTGGTTTTGAGTTTGTCTTTCAAGTAGTAGGTAACGGTTGCGCCAAAAGGCGGATTCTCGCCAGTGTAGAACGTCTCACCCAGGTGCGACTTGCCTTTATCCCCGTAGGGCGTGCTTTCGTGATATACGACAGCATCGCGAACGGCAAGCAGGCCCGGCGCGCTCAGCTCTTCGGGCTTCAGATCGCGCAATGGACGGATGTCATCAAGGATGTAGATGCTGCGGCCAAAGGTGCCTACGACGAGATCGCTTTCGCGCGCTTGAATCACCAGGTCACGCACGGCGATGGTTGGAAAATTGCCCTTGAGTTGTACCCATTTCTTGCCGCCATCAATGGTGAAATAACAGCCGAATTCTGTTCCCACAAAGAGGAGATTTGGATTGACCGGATCTTCAGCAAACGCCAGCACAGGACCATTTTCGGGAAGATTGCCGGCGATCGAACCCCAGGTGTGGCCAGCGTCGGTGCTTTTCAATAGATAGGGTTTGAAATCTGCATTCTTGTGGTTTTCAAAAGCTGCATAGACGGTGCCGGCATCATGATTGGATGCAGCAATGCGGCTGACGTAGGTGGTATCAGGCACGCCCGGGAATTTATCGAGCTTGCGCCAGTTGCTTCCGCCGTCTTCGGTTACCTGAATGAGGCCGTCGTCGGTTCCGGCATAAATCAGGCCTTCTTTCTTGGGCGATTCGCTGAGCACGACAATGTTTCCGTAGAAAGAAGTGGAAGCGTTTTTCGCGACCGCGTCCGGCTCCCATACTCTGCCCATCACCGGCAGAGAGTTGCGGTCAATCTGGCGGGTGAGATCAGGGCTGACGATCTGCCAGGTGTCGCCGCGGTCGTCACTGCGGAAGACCTTGTTCGCAGCATAATAAAGACGGGTATGTGAATGTGGACTGATGATGAGCGGTGAATCCCAATCCCAGCGATACAGGTCGCCCTCTTTGAGCTCCTGCGGGGCAATGCCGGTGCGTTCGCCGGTGAGTTTGTCGTAGCGGGTGAGCGCGCCTTCCTGATACTCGGTGTAGATTGTGTTGGGATCTTCGGGATCGACCTGGGTGCGAAAGCCGTCTCCACCCTGGGTGATGAACCAATCGGCATTGGTGATTCCGGAAGCGCTGGTGGTGCGCGATGGCCC